>Ga0210059_1002277_pt1 | contig 29918 bp, 15 predicted proteins | sample Ectturendosymbi2_FD_188042 | JGI IMG/M metagenome (GOLD analysis project Ga0210059, IMG submission 188042) | Ecteinascidia turbinata endosymbiont from Florida, USA - Sample 2 (SPAdes) (version 2) | ecosystem: Host-associated > Tunicates > Ascidians > Unclassified | place: Key West, Florida...
TGCGTAATCCATATCAACATTGCATGATCGTTTTAAGCCATGTTGTAAATTTGAAGCAGTAGGGTTAGTTTCTTCCTCTGTCCTCACCAGTAACTCACCACTAACTGAAGCAGTAGGGCTAGTCCTTCCTCTTTCCTCACCAGTACCACTAACTTGATTTTCACTGTTGGTTTTCTTTTGAAAGAACTTGATAATACTTTGCTGTTTGCTTGACTCCATTTTACTATCAAATTTTGCTAAATTTCGTTCAAAAGTCTTCTTAGCTTTCACATACAACTGGTCTTAAATGAGTTGCACTTTTAAACATTTTGGCACCACACTTACAGCATTGTGACGTACGACATAGTCCAAAGTAGACTCTGAACTTTGTCTTACGTCACAATGCTGCAAATTACGGAACGTGAGAAATTCTAAATCAGTTTAAAATTGGATGTTTTATTTCTTTAATCAATGGACAAGCCTTCAACATCTTGCATTTTGCAATTGAGATATAAAATTGTAATATATTGGCGGACCGGCAGGAAAGTTGACGCGGACCGGCACCGGTCCGCGGATCGGCGGTTGAGAACCACTGCTTTATGCCCTGCTCTTTTCCTCTGTGTCGTGAATAAGATGCCATACCATTCTTCTATGATGTCACAAGCGACTTTTAATGTGTTTTTCCTGTTGCACGCATGGTCTCTATACTGCATTGAACGGTGGACAACAAACATAGTGTGTACGCAGGCTATAAAAGTATTCAATGCCAGCTTTCATATTGGGGACCCCTTGACTGCAGGGACCCTGAGACCCGTACCGTATAGCTAATATGGCACTGGCCACACAAATTTCTTAAAGTAACTGTAACAGCCATAGATTTTGAGGTTGAAAATAGCCAGGTTTGGAAGCATCGTCCAATATTAGCTTTGTATCATAAATAGTAACAAATGAAACAATTACTTTTTGTCAGGAGACTTAGTTAAAGATTGGTATGCAAAAAGTTTTGGTAAAAATCAATTTCAATTCTTGAAATCCATTTTTCACACTGATAAGATTCTGACAAAAACGTTGCGATAGAGCAAAATTTTCAAATTATGCTCCTGATGTCACCGTGAAAAATTTATTTACAGCTCTGCAAAAATCTGAAATGAATCTCTTAGAAACTATAAACATCGCGCATTCATAGAACGAACTCATGTCGCGTGTCGCACTTCATATTTTGTGTTTTTATTTCTCATTGAAAGCGCAGTTCCAACTCTTAAAGTGCTTCCCTATACGCAAAAGCTGTCACCTACCGTGTTATTGGAGGCCAGGATTGTCCATCTGCAGTTTGAGTTGTCGTCATAATCGTTGGGATAATTGGTCGAAGTGATTGTTCCTGAATCAGATGTTAAGACAGCTTCGGATGTACATGTGTGAGGGACTGTGTCTAAAACGATATAAATAGCACGTGTCCACCTCAATTACAGCAATCTTTTTTGGACTTGTTGAAACAAAAAGTGAAGTTTCTCTGACTTTGAAAATATTGGTTGGAGTAAAAGTCCTGTTTTGTAAAAGTTTAGCCTTTTTAACGATTTTGCATTGTCCCTGGTTTGTGAGAAGTCAAAGCGAAATGTTTTGCTTTGTTTGGCGAGTTTGTGATGGAAGTCCCAACATGTCTTTCACGAGTTTGATCATGTGTCTGCAGTGTGGAGTGTTACTAAGGACGAAAAGTCTGTGACTAGTTTAGAAACATCTAACTCTACGAGCTTCATGAAAATACCTATAAGTTTTGCGAATCAGCAATATGAAAAAAAGGTAAAATTGGCGGTAAAAGTTCACAACAAAAGAGAAATGACAGCGTTTCAAAGTAGTATCACTTTCTGCTGATCGCTAAGCACCTTGTGTTCAAGTACAAAATCATAGCTTTCTTGTTCAATGGTGGGTCACGTTGCATTTGTGCGCATCTCTTATGGGCAAGGGTCTTGCTGATAAGCAACGTATATGGAGAAAACAAAAATGTTCAGCTTATCAGGTTTTATGTAGAACTCATTCGGAATACTTCGTTAAAGAAAAAGAGAAAGTTTCACCACAGTTCCGATCACATCAAGGGAATTTTAACATAAATCACCATCCAGGAAGCGCTGAAAGTGCATTTACGGTATTATAGCAATACTTGTTCGAAACTTCTACTAGGGAATTTAGATTGCGCGTAGGCCACGATGCACAAGAAGTGCTAGTGCACGGTCTGACACTTTTACTGAAAAAGTGTTTTCTGTCATCTTTCAAACTGCAGCACTGGTAAACAATCGAGGAAAGCAAAATACACTCAAATCATGACACAACTGCCAATTTATTTCGCTTGGCACGCGACATCGTGCGACCGCCATTATTAAAAAATCTTCAGCGGCCATCGGCTTCGCCTAATTTTGCAGTCAAATCGTCCGCTGTGGCAATATGCAGCAGTTTTTCCACAATTTGCTGAAGTAAACAACTCGAGTGACGACCATTGCTTGCTAAAAATTTTTTAAATATGACAAATATATACATTGACGAACGCGGAAGAACGTCTGCTTCCACTTGGCGTATTCTGATTTTTTATAAGATTTACTTTTCTGATTAATATTTTCGTGTTCATATTTTTAATCTTTCTCGCAATTGCATGCATATTTTGTTTCTTGCCACTGTCAAACAAACAGGCATTCAGAAAAAGTACATTTAAATTTTATTTCTTGCCTCTGTCAAAAAATGGGCATTCAGCAAAAGTATTTTTCTAAACTTTGGAACATTTTCATCCTGTCAAATTTCAAACTTTTCTCAACTTCCCCATCACACACGCCCTCCCCTCACCTTGAGCGAACGCCTTGAGTCCCACATCTAATAAGATCATCACAACTGCCAGGACTGCAACTGGAGTCATCGCGTTCTCACTTGCGCCGAAACTTAAGTGTGGCTTTTGTTCGTGACATTGCCGACGCTAGCGTGATTTGTTCTGGTCCAGTGAAAAGCATGAGCCGTGCATTGAATCACACACTCGCTGTAGCGATCGTTCATGGACGTATTCACTAAAATTAGCATCGACATTCACACGGGAAACAAAGACTGACGCGTATTATCACCAGGGTAACAAGGGCATGATCTTCATGTAAGAATTTCTTTTGATGTGACTAAGCTCCATAATCCTGATAAGAATATCCTGTCAGGCTATCTTTGAGAAAAGGGTACGCGAATAAAATTATTTAAGGCCGGTATTGGCGGTTAGTATAGAGACAGTTATCGAGACCTGTGACAACTTGTACAACGTACTTTCTGTTGCTTGGCTTAGCGACTCTGAACTACTGCCGAAAATTGTAGCGAGCACGTGGTGTTGGCGTTTCTCACTGCTGTGTGGTGGTTGGTGATCATATCAGCATCATCCATGGACGTAGCCAGGGAGGCCAAAGGGGCCTCGGTACCCCCAAATTTCTAGCAGATCTTGTCGTTTTGCGCTTTGAGAGGCAGTGTCCCAAACCAAATACTGTTGTTCGTTTAAAGTCAAAATATTTGGCCCCTCCCAAAATTTTAGGGCTCGCTACGCCACTGGCATCGTCCATTCAGACCGATATCCATTGCAGGCGGCGTCAGTAATGTTTTGTTTCTTGCTTGATAATATCACCGATTCTAAGACATGGAGCGAAAACGATAAATTCGCCAGTGAATTATCTGACACGACAATAGTTTTACAAATGGGCCACATCAGAAAATGCTTTTTGTCTAAGCAAAACACGAGAGACAGGGCCATTCCGTCATGAAGCGTCTCCCACATTCACGAAAATTATAAAGAGCTTTCGTTTTCCGGGAAAAACAGGAAAAAAACTATGAACTGGTTAAGTGCCGGCACGGCTTTGTCAAACATTTAAAATAAAAAAAGCTTCGTAGGCGTTTCAAAGTGCTATGACCGCACCACAAACTCTCCATAAAATGATGTGCTAATGTGATGCGATACCCTGGTGGGAAGTTGCGGTTTTGGCTGGCGTGACCCGAACGTGCAGTTTTTATTTTGAGGTTGCTTTGCGTTTTTTGAAAACAATTACATTATCTTGAGAATGACATGCAAAATTCCGTAGAAGCTGTTCTAGGCTATACAAGCAAGACTGTAAGTGCCAGTTCCTAAGTTGGCCAGCATTGCTAAATATTGCTACTGATGTCATCAACTTTGATAGTACAAAAAGTCCTCAACTGACAGCCACAGGGTACCGTTCTTGTGGTTTGCTGTGCTTGCAAGATGTCAATCGGAATTTGATGATTAATCTTTAGTCCAGAGGTTGGTAATCTGGGGTAAATGACCACAACTGGGGAAAATTAAAATGTTTTGGGTAAACTGTTGTCATAAGCATCTAAAAGTTCTTAGTAACCAGATAGCTAGTTGATCTGCTTTTTCATCTTTTGAAGAATTGCGGGGTCATTTCATTTTTTTTCAAATAATTTTTCAGTAATATCCAAAAAGTTCCCCCTCCCCTGCTTTAGTTGATTCTATGCTCCTGCGCGGCGCAACTGTGAAGGTAAAACTCCACCTTGTGGCAAGCTTTTCGCCAACCGTCTGCAGACATTGTCAATAGTGGCTGTTGAAACATCGTACTCACATGAATTCCCCAGCTTGCTTCAGTTTGAATCACTGACAGCGCGGAGAGTCGCATTCTTGTTTGACTACAATCCTAAAACGCATTCATCTTAGCAATTTTGAAAGAAAAAATTATTGCGTGAAAAAAACTCACCTCAAAATGTCTAATAAAGTGTTATTAGCACAGCCCACGTAAGTCTTTTTCGGGGGAGAAATTGCATACTTTCTGCACGAGAATCGTGGTCATGCGGTTGTATTTAATGTCTTCTTGCTCTCCTCTGCTATATGTTTACATCAAACAGAACATTTTGTACAAAATTCAATCGCCGATTCACTGCACATCTTCCTTAACACTTATGCTGAACTTTGAAAAATTTTACCAAGTCAATTTTACGCATTTTAGCTATTGTATAGTTCAACATTCCATTTGGTTAATGTAACTGTAACACAAAAGCAAACACAAAAAAAGCATTCGTAACGAATATCCCAAATAATTTGCGCAAAACCTAAAACGAGCGGAGTGTCATATGCTGTATTCTAGTATGAAACAGAAAGTGACAGCAACTCCAGCATACACCATCGCTTCATGAACACCACTAAGACCTTTCTGAAATGATAATCAAAAGGCATTGATATCAGCCAGTGGGAGAAAGCTCTGTTCCTTCAGGGGATTGCTTTTCTGTATGGCCAGGCAGTGAAAACATGACGAAAAAAATACATGCCTGCAGAAAAACAATTGTACATCAATAACGCTATCACAGTCGACATTAAATTGAGTTGCGTTTTGTTGATAACAACGCAACGCGTTTGCAGTAAACTCAGTAATGTAAGTGATCATCTTGCAGTAGCAGCCCCATCTACGAATTTACTATTAGCAACAACTCTTGGATAAAAGATTGCATCTGCAACTGAGGAAAGTGTTAGCTTGCAGGTGATAAAGCGCTTTGATTTCTAAAGGCAATATAAACTAAAAGTTCTTCTTCACCATATTTTTCATCAAGCGCTTTCACCTACATGCAGGCGAGATTCATCTTTATGCAAGAAGTTACTGCACTATACACAATGGGGATAGCTCTTTGCTTGCTGCGTATCCCGAAAAGTCCAAATTTGAACGCATAAATTGCCCATAGTAATTTTATAATTCATGAAAATTTCTTAAAAAAGGTTATTTGCTCTAAAAACTCCAAAAAGTTGCATTCACCTGGATGCAGATAACACAACATAAACGAGTTCAAAAGAGGAAAATAAACTGCTGCGAAGTGTCAAAAGCAATTCACAAGATTCCCACAAAGATGATGAGTTACTTCTTGCCACCCAGTGTCTCCATTGCAACAAAGCAAATCCTGAGCGTTCTGTGCGAACAAGAAGTTCCAAGTCGTTCAGCAAAGCTTATTTCCTTTGTGAACTCAACTGGATTCAATATACCGTATTTTATGGTTATATATATAAATATGCCTGCAGCGGAATCAGACTTAATTCTCCTCAAACGAAGACTGCTGCACGTATAGTGTGCATCATCCCCCATCTCCGAAGTAGCACGTCAAGCTGTGAAAATATGAGAAAAGTATCCAGGCAAAGACAAGAACATCTTTCCGAAGTGAAGTTCCTGACCCCGCGCCTGTAAAAAACGAAAGGCAATGAAAATGAAACGTTTCGAAGCACTTTTGTTTAAAACCTGCTCCAAGCATAGGTGCGCAAGCTGTAATTCAAAAGCTATGCCTCTAGGCTTTTGATATTTGTTGGCAGCGTCACAACACATATTTGTCAGGAAAAGTAAACAACCAAATATAAAAGTGCACAATCACAATTACTGCACTTGCAGATTCAGATGTTCTGTTTGGCTGCGTGCCAGAAAACCGTAACTTGTTTGTACTGTATTGTATTGTGTAACGTCTTCACTCCCACACGCAAAGCACTAGGTTTTTAACATGCATCGCAGTAAAGAGAAAAGAAAACGCAAGTACACGAAAGAAGACCAGGATGTATACATGGCGGTAGTATAGAGTATGCGCTTGATGGCGCTAATGCTACCCGAACAGCTAAGGACTGTACTTTGATGAAATACAAGCTTTTACTGTACTTTGTTACAGTTACCGTACTTTGATGAAATACAAGCTTTTTCAGACACTTTTTAAAGCACACGCATGAAAGACGCCATCATGATTATTATAATGAAGAACTGCAATGATTTCCAAGCACATCGATGTATAGAATGCATGGGGGAGTTGGAGGCTGCGAAGGACCAAGGGTCAAGCGCAACATCAAAAGTGAAAACATGACGTAAGAGGTAAGAGGAAAGAATTGAAGAGGAAGCATTTGTAAGAGAAGAGTAAGAGGAAGCATTGAAGCTTTCTATCAAAACTGTAGCTGCAGTTCGTGGGTAAGAAATCAAACTTGTAGCCAGGCCCGTAACCAGGTTGGGACACCAAGGGGGAAAGAGTTTCCTGAGAGGGGCCCACATTTTTTAAACTACATCCAGTAGTTTCAAACCATGCTCAATACATTTTTCCAGGGAGGAGCGAAAATTTTTCCAACGGGGACTCGTCCCCCTGCGCCCCCCTAGTTACGGACCTGCTTGTAACACTGCTATCAGTCAACGCCACAGACATTAGGCAAATTCTCCGGCAGCATAAAGAAATCTCTGCCCAGGTTTCGTGGTGTGATGTGTTCTTGTTGCTTGTGAATTGGTCGTATGCACTCTATGGGCTCTTGTATGTGATGGGCTGTGCTTGCTTGTTCACTCAATCAACATGCGCAGTGACTCCCACCATCATAACAGGACTTTATGGCCCAAGTTCAAGCTACACCTTTTGTTCGTTTGAGGTTGCGCTTAAAGTAACCATTTTTAAACCCCACAACAAACAAACGTTCGTTTCAACTTCACTACTTGAGTCGGTTCGTAAGTATCATTTTCCGATTTGGCCATTCTTTCAAAAAATATTTTATTGAAGTCTATAGTACAGTAACTGTGAATTATGTCCTTTGTGCAACTGCCAACCGGAACCGTTGAATTAAACATTAGCATGGTTTGAATGAAACGCGTTTTCTTTACCATGCTTAATTTCACAATGACCATGCACAGAAAATAAATCCTATCCCATGAGAGCAGTCATTGTTAAACTGACAGGTGCAGCTACCTTTAACGCGTCAGATTGACAAGTGTATTTCGCCATTAAGACGCAAATGCCCTGCAACGCATCGATAAAACGAAACCGTTAAATGTCATATTCGGCCGATAAGAGCGGTGGCAAGTCCGATGTGAACTAAACTACAACTAACATTCAGAGACAATGATTTGTCATGCATTCCGAGGCTGGGATGAAGCAAAGCTGCTGCAACGACTTGCTTGGGATTTTACAAAATTTCAAGCTTAATTCAACAGTAAAGCAATAAAGCAAATTGGTGGGTCAGATATTGGCACCGTGCTTGTGTGTCAAAAGTTTGACAGAGGAAATCCAAATCATTTTCCTTTATTTTAGAAATCATTTTAGACTACCAGCAAAGCGTAATTTAAAAGTATTTCTTAAACTCGGCTCAACAGGTGTTTGGGCAAGTTTGCGTGAATTATGTTTGTTTCCACTTGCTTTCACTTGAGAGAGCCAGGCCAACGGAATTTACGATCACGACCTCTGTTGATAGAAGCATGGGTAATCGATATCGATTGTTTGGTACGCGAGAAACTAGCCACACAAAAATGGTTTCCATCACACATGTCGAGTCTTCGAGATACCACTGAAATGTTTGCAATGGCGTTGGAAATGTACAAGCTTCATGCAGGCCCGCAACCAAGTGTGGGGGCAATCGAGTAATTCCCCCCGCGAAATTTTCAAAAACGTGTTTAGTTGTTAGGTGCAACAACAATCAAAATCATTTTTCCCCCCCGAAAATAGTTCAACAACAAGTTACAAACATTTTGGTCCCCCCGAAAATATCAGCTGGTTGCGGCCCTGGCTTCATGTGATCTTGAACCAGAGGATTATATGTAAATGCTGCATGCATTGTTTTGCAATAGAAATACAGGAGAAGTAAATTTTTTAATGAGATTTGAGCTTGAAAAAACTTTTAAAATGATCCCGATGTACGCAAAACCCACCTGTGGTACCAGCAGGCTCTGTTATAGATACAACATTCGTGGTGTGTGTTGAAAGTGTTGTATTGTTAATGTCATTTCTTGCCGCTTGACTCGTCTTCTGGGGTAAAAAGAAATATCAGCTTTGAGGTAAAAGTTGCTCTGATCAAACGCAGCTTGAATCAAGACATATGCAGCCAAACGGTGTTAAACATTTACACAAAACTCAGCAACAGACCAAGGAGCGAGCGACAGCAGTGCCATTTGTTGGGGATTCGTTTGACATGGCCGGCGTTGTGACTTCTGTGTTCGTAGTTGATGCCGCAAAACACGTTTTTTCATTCGTCATGATGGGCGTTGTTGGCGGTGCTGGCGTTGATGGTGTTGACACGTACTCAGTGCTGTGTGATGGTGTGGTCATCTCAGCAACTGCATGTAAAAATGGCATTACTCAACATGTATAGACAATGTTTCCAGCGGCGACAGCTCAGTGTTAACGTGTCCGCCTCTGAAATCGGAAGGTTCGCTGTTCGATTCACGGCCATTGAGTGAATTGCCGTAGCGCTCCTTGGGCAAAAGTATTCACCATAAATGCCCCGGCAAGAAGCAAATTTCAAGCTACGGCCTGCCGTCACCAAAATCAATTTAAATACGCTTTCACTCACGCAATCTTTGCATTTCCACTAAACTCTCCTAAGTCACTACAGCCTGTCGGAAACTTTTATTAAGCGTTATGAGAAGTTTCAGAATGGCAAAAAATACCGCAATAAAACAATTGGACAGTAATTTAAAATGAAGTGAATGAAGGTTTCCTTCTGAATAATTTTTCGATTCCTAAACATGATTTCGTGGCTGGGATTTTTTATTTTTCTGCAATAATGCCAGCTCCTTCACCTTTTGAAATTCAATAATATTGATGTCAGGGCTCTTGGGGAAGCCTATGTCGTTCACCACATTCTGTTCAGGGAAATTTTGAGGACCCAGATTGGTTCCAAACACTTTTTTCCCCTGATGTTACGTACCGCAACTGACATGAGTAATGAAATTGAAAACCATAATGAAGAGCGGAAACCCACCAAATTTGGTTTCAATTCCCCACGTTTGCTACGAACATTCTGTACACACATTGCATAAGCTAACCAAGTTGTGATAAACCCTAATTTGATTTCTGAGTTCCCGGTTCAGCTTAAAAACCCGTCTAAGAGAGGCTTTGACTGATGGCAGATATTGTTGAACGCGAAATTTAAAACCTGGTTCTACTGTACCTAATTTTTGAAACTTGGTAACTGCGTTGAAAGATGTCTAACCTTGTTGAAATTTTCCCTACTTTTTGTTCTTTGCCCGACAACATTGCTTGGAGAAATTATTTTTATGCTTTAGGATTTGCCTGGGTATGATGTAACGTCGCATAAGCCTCGCAGAGATGGTCTAACTGTGAACTAGGTTTCGAGCAAAAACGTGCTCATCAAGCACTTACGCTCGCAAAACCTAAAACACAAGACTAATTTTTAGTTACCCCAACAAGAACCGTTGTACAATACACCAAGACAAAAAAATGGCGGCTTCCACACTTTGCGATTGTTGGTGATCGTGCACGCGTCAGCTTGGTTCTCCGAAATATTGCCGTGTGGAGATTGTGAAAAAATGGCCGTATAGTTTTATTTTCACTGTGCTGCCTACAGTCTTTGCCCAGTTGATTTCGCAGCTTTCACATGGAGGCACTTTTCTGAAATTATTTTTGTACAGTTTAATCTAAGAGCATCGCTTTTCTCAAACTCAGATGGGTATATAGTTTCGCTTAATATTCATGCCTACATTTTGCTTTGATATATCTTCTGTTCTCATATTCTATTAAAAACAACACTTTAAAATCTTTGTAAATATCATAATTATATAATGGGTGTTATTACGTTAAATACGTTATCTCCACATGGCCCCGTTTTTACGTTTGCCTTCTCACCATTTGAGCGAAGTGTTTACCATATAATATAATGATATTATGCAAAATATCTGTAATATTTAATGCAATATTCACCTAAACACTGAAAAAGGAAGTTTCGTTTCATATTCGGTTTGTGTCTCCAGTTAGGCGTCATGAGCGTTCTGAGGAGCTCGCCCTGCGCCGTGGACGACACAGCTACTTTCATGGTGACTGTTGCAGTGGCAGGTGACTGGCATTTCCACGAGTGAAACTTAAACGCTTGCAGCAACCCATTGCGATGAACACGGGGCTGGAAAGGTTGCAAGATATGTTTTTCAATTTTTCGGTATGACCCGACCGGGTATTGCATCCAGTCAAAAGTTGTGATCCTGGTGCTTAACCTCTGTACCAATCAGCCGGTCGTTAACTTTTGCAAAAGATTGTTATCACGGAACCACAACCATTTTCAAAATTCAACCAAGAACTGAAATTACTTATTATCGGACTGCATAACGTCTCCACGAAGTGTAATCTCAGCAAAACAGTTTCCCTTTTCAGGCACGGATTTCAAACGGCCTGCCTGCTTGTTTTTTTAGTGATGAACCTGTTGGTAAATGTACAAACTTTGTACATTCACGAAACATCAATTAGCCTTCATTGTGCATAGCTTCACCCGAGCTATTTTCATTTAAATGGAAACTTTCCAAAATGGTCAAAAGTTCGTGCAAAATTGGTGGAAATCTTTTCACAAATATGTGTTGATATAACTCTAGTGAACAAACCACGCTCTGAAAAATCTGTCTTTGTTTCATTTTTATGGGTACTCTTCAGTTAATTTGCCTTCTTTTGAGGTTTTATACTCTTTTTGCAATGACCTTTCAAAACGCTGCAACTGATTCCCATAAAATTTCAAAAAGCTTGAGACCAATTTAATAGCAAAGAAATACGGCGCAATGACAGCGAAGAAAGTCTTACAGCGAGTGTTGAAACAATTTCAACAATGAAACTCAGGTCATCGGTTTTCAGAAATCGCAAATTTTAACAAGCGCTGAAATGAAAAAATTGTTTGCAGACAAGCCGAATCACGCCCTGCACCAATTATGAAATGCACCACCTGCTTTTCCTTGAAGTGTTGCACCAACAGCAGCTTTCATTGCGAGAAATGTTCCCATGGTTGACCAAAGTAAGCCATGGTGTGCCAAATGCTTTGTAGTGTGTTGAGGTTCATAAACAGTCGTCTGATTTTATCTTCGTCGGAATACGTTTCGTTGACAATGTTTTATACACATTTTTCTTTCACAAAACTGTTTGTTTTTCAAATTCGTCTAGTCTTTTTGAGGCTGCTCGTCATTTCTGCGCATTATAGGATACCTAATTGACCCTTCTTAACTTTTTGGTTGTCTGACCACAATGTATTAGGTGGCCTTTAAGACAGACGTACTTCTAAGTTTACAAAGAAATAAGACCGTAAATATGTAAAACCAACTACAAAAACATAACAGATCATGTGTATATTTTTTGTTTGAGTGAAAATTTTTAGAAAATTCGGAGCTTTGCATATAAATTTTCAAAAGGTAATGGCATTGCAATTTACAACTGATTATCCCCATAGTTAGTTGTTACTGATAATGTTCTTTAACTTGCATTCTCTAAAAGTGTAAAACTGTTTTGGGTAAACGTGAAAAATATTGAAAGTATTGCTCAAATATTGACAACCACTTTTTACATACGCAAATTTCGTGTGAAATGAAAACAAAGGTTTCCATTTATTGTCCGGACGTTGTCTTGATTACCACTGAGGCCTCTACTACTAAAATTAAAACTCTCAACACTTTTTCAAAGCTTCTTCTGCAACAAATTCCTAAACCAATCAATTTGACATGTTCCTGCAAAAATTTATTTAAAACCCACCCATCGTCGTCGTAGTAGTAACAAGTTGTGCTGTTGGTAGAACTTCTCCAATGCCTGGTGGCAGTGTTTTGGTACTGGCTTCAGTTCGCATCGTTTGACTTTTCCTCTGCAAAAACAGCCAACATTAGCTTTTGCAAACAGGATGAGCAATCAACTTAAAACTGGACATGCACATTTGCAATGACACTGCATCATGCAAGGTTTCAGTAACATACAACAACAGAAGTGTCAGCGCTTCCTCGAGAGGTTGCAGTTGTAATGTCCTGCGTTGAAAATCCTGTTTCAGTAGTTGATGACGGAATGCTCGTTTCGTCATCCGTAATGATGTGCGTTGTTGATGGCGGTGATGATGTTGTTTTTACATAATCAAGGCTGAGCAATGGTGTGTAGGTCTTGACAACTGTGAGCAAAAATACAAGTAGGGTTTGAGCGTGACTTACACAAATTCCTTTGAAGAAAATAGTTTTAAATGTATTTTCGTCGCGCATCATTTTCAGTTGTACACATTTTTAAGCTACTGGTTCAAGCAGCTGTGAGAATTTTAAGAAACATAGGCGTATGTTACTTGATGTGCCGCGGCACATCAGAAAAGTTGGTTCATTTGTGCTACGCTTCTTTACCTTTCATATGATGAAGCAATACCCGGATTTATTTTTAGAATTATGTGCATGAAATTTTACGGACCAATGCAATGAAGATAACTCTTTCTCATAACTAGTACTTTGACACTAACACGCACCTACACCAACGTACCCTGATTAATCCATGCTAAGTACACATTCACTTTGGTGTATAGCCCTGGAGAGCCACGTAGCGCACATTTACCGTACGTAGAGATGCCGACTTGAAACATGGATGTGTCTTTGATCAAGCAAACCAGTGGTCCTCCGTGATCACCCTGTAATTCACTCAACCTTCAAAATTTTGAACCATAGGGTGTTATTTCACTTTGTTCCTAGGTTTTTCATAATCGTAACTAAATCAAGGCAAATTTTTTAAATATCAACAAAATATTATATTAAACAGATTGCTTATAAACATGAAATCCTTAGTATCTCGCGTCATGCACAACGTATCTCTTTATTGCTTCTTTACGGTTAGTTTTATCTGACTTGCACCACTTTTTGTATCTTGAAAAAATGCTGCATTTAAATATAAATCAGGATCTTTAAACACAAACCGCTTCACATAGTTCCGGAAAAAAGCCTATTAATAATTTACATGACTTGTCTTCGAAATATTTGTGACAATAATAAGCAAAATTTGATTCAAGAGCCAATTAAAGATATGACTGATTAATTTAACAATATTTTTTGTATTTTTGGTGGTGCCTAAACAATGCTATATGATATCACTGTAACCCTTTTCAACAAAACAGCGTCGAGTGCAATGAACTCAAAACTTTGCGCTTTGCTGTCATTTTGTGAAAACAGTAAATTTTCCAAATTTTGTTTGAATATCCTGATTATTTCTATCATTTTAATTGCACGAGTAACTTTCTTTGTTAGTATCTGCTCTTTTTTGTGCGTTTAGTTTTTTTGGGAATTGTTAGCGATACGTTTTACACTAACCAAAGAACAAGGAAAAAAGCATTCTGAGGCTTACCGAACAAGCAGTTACTCCGCCGAATGAGAAATCACCAGCGCATAAGGTATGAGGAGCTACTGCGGCGAAATAACTTGTGCAAGAACTTCGGTTGACTATGTTCAGGCGATCTTGTTCCAGTTTGTCAGCTAAGGTACTCCCTGTCCGATCTGTGAACAACAAGGACTTGTCATTCTTAATATGGCGAGACAAATAAATCTTTCAAGAGGTTTTTCCAGAACGTTGTGGAAGTTTCATAAAGTTTAGAGAATTCGCAAGAAACTATTTACTTCCAAATTTTTGCAAAAATAGAAGAGCATGACCCCTACAACAGTTTCATTTTCTATTACTCTTGATTTCAACCATGTTCGTTACGGTTATTTCAGTGAAACTGCTCTGTTACAAGTGCTTCTGTGCTTGACCTAAAAAGGGACGAAAAATATTATTTACTGAATACAACTCCGTTAAAAATAATTCACTATCAAATCTTTCTCAAGACTTGCGAGAGTTCCCCTGTATTCAGGTTTGCCTATGTAATATATGGACTTCAGACCTCCCGAAGTCGAAGCTACTTGTATTGAAAAAGAAACAGTTTGTAGAAGTAAAGGTCTGTTGCTCTGAGTATAAAACTTAATATGGGCAATGCGTTTGTATAATAAATGGAAGCACAATGCGTTGTAGGCAAGCTCAAACCGCGAGAGGAAACTGGTTTAACTTCGCCATATAAACTTTTGGAGTTTTCACATATATTGGAAATATTGGTGATAGCTAAAGAGGAAATGCTTCAGAACAGTTAAACACGTACACTAGAATATGATAAACTACCGCGTTTTGTGTTTTCTTACGCTTACACACTTTTTTCACACAACTTCAACTTACCCCAGAATTCATATAGCAATCGAGGTCATGTACTCAGTTGAATGAATTTTTTATCTACAAACACTTAGAACATGGTGAAATGCAAAAAGTAGCTAAATGTTGTCAATAACCCACAAAACTTACAGAGTCTTGACCATCCAGTAGCAATGCAGGCGGTCCCTGTAGCAACTTCCACGTTACTGGAGCTCAAACTTTGTAAGCAAACAGGACGTATCATCTCCGTAAAAACTATAGTTTGATTCACCAGAACAAGACCTATGTCATTGGCCCAGTACGTGCTGTTTGAAACAAGAGTTACATTCTAAAGGTGGCGACAAGTTACGTATTTTTATGTAATTTTCTGTTCATTATATCATTTAATCAACACGATGGCTAAGTCGTCCTGATTAGTTTTATATTTGTACAAAGCGTGTGTTTCATCAACAAGAATGAGATATTGTTACAAAAATCATTGGCAAGGAAGTTTTGTTATTAGTAAGTGTTATAAGGTTTTTAAAACTTCTATTTTGTTTTCAAACCACTAAAGATATTGCAAATTCTTTTCCAACTCGGTCGACGGCCTACCCTTGAAAACCGCACCCACCGGCGTTTCTGAGCTTTTCTGTGCAATCTTTATGAATTTTCACAGTTTGGAATTTGTACGAAGATTTGCGAATAAGATCGCCCTGTCTGCATAACTCACTAAGCCTATTCGTTTCGCTACTTCGTTAATTAGTATCACTTTCGAAGAAAGTGTGTTTGACAATCTGTTATTCATTGTCGGAAGCGTTAGGGTAAGATCGATAACAACACAAAATTAACCGAATAGCCAAATAACCAAATAACCTTGGGTCTACAGAAATCCACGAAATGTTCAATCAGCTGATGACAAAGATGGTTAGAAACAACAGTTTGATCAGTAATTCTAAACCTATTTTAACCTCTTATCGGTCCTCACCGACCTTATGAGCAAATGCCAGCGAGGAAATCGTGAATCGAGATCATCTATATTAGTAGCTCATCATTAGCTAAATATGCTAGCTGGTGCGGTAATTCATGGATATGTTAAATGAAAAACGGTTAGATGGACGGTTGATGGGGTAAATGCAAGGACCAAGTTGACACCCTTCCCGGGTAGTGGGTGTCAACTTGGTCCTTGCATTTACCCCACCAACGTGACACCCTTCCCGGGTAGTGTTGGTTCAACAACGTTGACAGCCTTAGATATTCAAGCGCTAGTGGTTACATCAGCGATGTTAGTGAGATCTTATTTGCGATTATTATCTAATTTAGCAGAAATCTTGGAAGTATTCGTGATTTCTAAAATCTCAACAAAATACCGGCGCAGCAATCTTTCCAATTTAAGTAATCTTGTTTTCCTTTCAACCACCTTGGAGGCGGCGATCTAATTTTTCTTTCGAAGTGAAAGAAAATATACAGCCATCAGTCGATCGTAACTGAAGAAAATGATTTCATTTTGCAAAAGTGTAACTACAGTTTTATGATAACTGAGGTCTAGTGATTACTTTCATGGCAAGTGTAACAATTTTTTAACTTTCAATTCATTTGGCAAGAAAGCCATTCAGAACACTCCTAAATGCAATCATTATCCAAACTTTTCCCAATGTTGCATGAATATTCAATGTAATAATGCACAGCAGATATGAAATAGAGCATGGTACTATAGTTGAGAAAGTCTCGAGCTATTCTTAAAAATCAGCAGCAAACTTTATGAATACCACTGTGGTATTGTCATACCACTGTGGTACTGTGGTATTGTCACACAGCTCAAACAGAAGTTGGAGGACAGGCGAAAAGTTAAATGCGTTGCATTTCTTTCATCTTTCTTCGACAATAATGTTTAAAAATTTCCGACGCAGGAATAACTATATAGTGATTGTAATTAGAAAACCCAAAGCGAAAAATCAATAATGGAAAGGATGAGTGCAAAAAAGTGAAAAATTTTAAAACCCATTTTCTAACGTTTACAACCATTTCACACAACACAAATGATAAACACTAAATAACATACGATTAAACCACAATTTTCCTTAATTAATCCATATGTATCAAACACTAAATGATTCAACTAATTTGACGCTGATGATGTTACCAAGAACGCAGCCAGGACGGAAAAAATGCAAAACCGGCCTGTGTTGGGTGATGCAAGATGTCAATTAGGAACAGTGTCATTCGAGATAATAAACATGTTCTGAATCATTGGCAAACCAATATGTTAAGCAGTCGAAGTAGACGCCTACAGCTGATTTCTGTGCTACACGCAGCATTTGCTGTATCACACACCATACCATGAATATTCTTTTTCGATAGAACTTCAAAGTCATTCATAGTCACAAAAGCTTTAAGACACATTTTTCCAAGTTTTATTCGTTTCGAGCCTTCAGTCAATTTTCTTTTGCACAATCCGCATTTTTAGGATGATGACTGGCAACTCTGTTCGTGCAACTCTTTGTGGCTTTATTGAATCATGGGGTACTTGAAAAGCTGAAGAATCACAATTACATATCACTTTCATCAGCGATAAATGCAGCTCCTAAGGCAGTCAACATTTCACGTCAGCTTATGTGCGTCTATTTATAATGCTATAATTGATATGGTGCAGTTTTGCAAAGGTATACAACCCGTGGAATAATTTGCCCACTGAAATTTTGAAATAGTTTCTCGACTCGCGAATTGGACCTAAGTAACTTTTTTCACGTCCAAAACCTAACTTTACTGAACGCCAGTGCATTTCTGACTTTTCATACAACGCAAGTCGCTGACTGTTGTAACACACACAATAACTTCCTAGAAATAGGCCTACGCAGCAATGTATGGGCATAGTGCTCAACAAAGTCAAAAAGCAGGTTAAAACTTTGTGTTTTGGGTGGTAAAATCTACTGACACTTTGTGGGTCTTGTAAAGGAGTTATAAATGGAGTTGGTAGACAAAGACATTAATGTCGCCTGATTCGTTCCACTACTTCGTCATGATCCACTTCCGCTTAACTTCATGTAATTTATATTGTACATTAAGTGATTGTAAAAAGTCCAACAACTCAATCACAGATTTTAAGAACTAAAAACCACCACAGTTACAAAAGAAAGGGCTTTTATACCCGGCAGTAGAACGGTCTAATTGTTGGCATGTTCAGCATTATGTCTAATTTTTTCTGAGAAGGCGCGTCAAGTCACGAGCTTTGAACGACATCTTTGCTGGCATGATGAAACAGTCAAGACAATAATACACTCCAACTCAAGTACATGAAATATTTGAAACATGAAAAAAAGCAGCAACAAGTCGTTGTACCTCATGCGGTAGCCAGGATGTGCAATAAATTTATCGATGCCCAACTTGACTGGGCTCAGGTCAGCGCTATTTCTTTTATGCATTCCAACGTATACTACAGCTTCCGATGGGTTTCTGAAAAAAAGAATGCTTGAATATTGTTCGAAACCTTGGAACACCGGGCATTGCAAAATTGTGTAGAGGGTGGCGATCGCTCAATGGTAGAGTGTTTCGAAAGGTTGAATGATGGATCAATTGCATCCTTTCACAGAAAGCTGTGCTTTCGTTTATTTTCTTATGTTTTGTTTAAAGCGTATAAAGCCAAGAATAAGTAGCTTCTAAAATAGGCAACCTGCATGAGTTCGATAAATTAAACGTTTGGTCATATGAGCATATTTTATAAATTTTCCCTGGCCATTTCCCACCAAGCGACGTCACAATACCTTGCCACAGGCGTGAAATTATGATAAGAGAAAATGATACCAAAATAAGGTTTTCTAACAATGTTGCAGCTTGAAGCAATTAGAAGTGTTTTTTCCATAAAACCACATACTTGGTGGGCTGTTGAACAGCTCTACGGTGGCAAAAAATTAGTCATAAAGGCGTCACCCACACATTGCCAGCCTTATATAGAATAATGTCACGGACCAACTACCGCCTTTTGTTGCAACGATTTTTGTGTAACACGCAGCATATTCCTTTTCAGTGGAGCTTACTTGCCTAGCATGACCAGTTTTTGACTGCCGAGAAAACAGCCACACCCTTTAACTTTTCATGATTGTGACCAATTTTTGACAGCGTGACGGTTTTCGACGATCGTGACAGGTTTCATTCGAGCGTGACAGGTTTCAGTCGAGCGTGACACTTGCTTTCTCAACGTGACTTGCTTAGCTTGCGAGACGTGGCACGCGCTTCTTTTCTTCCGAATGTTCCTGATCTTTACCAAGCACAATAATACGTCTGTTTATTTGTTTGTTTGTTTGAAAAGATTGAGCTAAGCCAGGAGTTTCACCACACTTATTAATTGAACGCCTGGTCTTATCATTATTATTTCACTTGGTCTATCCCAGGGATATCTAGAAACTCGTCTTTCCCCTGGTCCTCCCAGACGCCTTATCGTTGGTTTTGGTAGTTTTGACATAACCTGCTCCTATCAATATAAAATTCATACCTTTGCCTGGATCAGATTAGCAAATAAAATATATCAGAAAATGCTCTATTTGGCTTTTCCTTTATAAAAATCAAAAGCAAAAACATTTCGTTTGTGTGTTATGTTAATACTTGCCACATATTGATTCTGTATTTTCTCACGCGCCCACTTTCAGACAGACGCAAAATCATGGTTTCTTAAACAGTGATAACGTGTCCAGGAAATCTTATGGAACATGGTGATAAATTTTGGCAAACTTTGTAATCTGACAAATGAATAATACCACTATTATCAAATGTACTTGTAAAGATGATATGCGTTTGAGCATTCGTGTCAATTAATGCCTGATGTTTTTGTGTTGCTTGAAAACATTCACTGCTTTTTTGTGAAGCAAAAATTTACCTATTAGAGTCCTGCTCGGGGCGGGTTTACCCGCGTGGGTTGCGGGTATCCCCATTTGCGGGGCGGATGCGGGAACCCTCACTGCTTTACGTGTGGGTGCGGGGCGGGTGCGGGTTGAACTTGCAGCGGGGCGGGTTGAACTTGCTGCGGGTGCGGGGCGGGCGCGGAATGAGAAATTCTTCGTGGGGGTAAATGAGTGTTGAGCCAAAGCACATGAACTTAACCCTTGACGTCCTGGGATTTGCCCAATTTGGACAAGTCTTTGTTCGGCCATAACTCGTCAGTAACGTGAGTTAGAGAACTGTTCAAACCCATTAAAGATGCGGAAAGTTGTTAATTAAGTAATTAATTAAAAAACTTAAAAGATTTGAAATTTTTTTAGGGGAACGACACAATTGAGGCAAGTTTAGGTTTTCTGGATGATGTCATCGATCCCTGGGCCCCAACCGCAAGAGGCAATTTTTTGTTTCATTCTTTTGAAAAAACTTGGCGAAAGTCCGCATCTTCGTTGGCCTTCTAGCGTTTGTGGTTCCTAAGTTATGGCCAAAAAATTGGTAATTAGTTAACCAATTCCTTAAGGATTCATTAGGGGATTAATTACTTAATTTGTTGTTTTCAGGTCATAACTTTCGAAGCACAAACGCTAGAAAGCAAATCAAGGGCTCTGAAGATGCGTTTTTCGGCTAGTTGTTTTTAAAGAAAGAAACAAAAAATTGCCTCTTGAAGTTAGGGCCCAGGGCCCGATGACATCATCAAAAAAAACATAAACCTACCCCAATTATGACCTCACCCACAAAAAACTCAAATCCCAAATTTCCCGATCTTTTATTGAAACTGCAACATTTGAAAAAAGCGTTGGTGATGCACAATGAATTATTGCAGCACAACAGCTGCATTCAGTTTTCATTTGGGTTATTTGGTTTAGCATCATCACGACCAATTACATCTTTCCATATACCAGGGTCATTTTCAAACTATGCATCGAAGTCTCCAAAAGGATCATAGATTAGTTAGTTTCAACGCTTTGCAGAGCATCGCTACTTTCTTCCACGAACTCAAGTTACTGTGCACTTGACTACGAGCCGTATACCTGTACCAAATGCACTGAGTGACTTTAGCCTCAACATGTACGCGGTAGCCTCAACATGTACACAACTTTAGCCTCAGTATGCACATGCTTCGCACCAATGGAATCCATTCATCAAAACAGCCCGCCAGCTGAGGGCGTACAAGTATCATCTCCTCAGCTTGGGCAGATTTGGTTGGCTGAACATCGAAACAAAAAAGTTCTTACCATCCCCTAACGATACACATTTTAATACCTCATTTCTTAAAACCCGTACATTTTTATTTGTTTTGGATTCTACTACAAAAACGTACAACGTTGCCTGGAGTCCAAAGAAACCAGTTATACACAGTCCACCTGCATCTTTCAGTAGTCCAAGAACTTGACTGTTAAACCTCGCTGGTATTTTTGACTTGTGACCTTCTGGGTAATTACTCGTACAGTACATAGTTTCAACAGCATTGGAAATGCATTCTTCATATTAAATATCATGCTTACTGCAGTGAGGCCATCATTAACAACCAACTTTGGCGTCATACTCTGGTAATATACCTACCATATTTTGGTAACACATCTATTTGAATAAGATTTTAGGATTGAGGATGCGTAGTGTTACCTGAAATCGATTTCCTAGAAAAAAAGTTTGCTCTGTTGATTCACTTGTGCTACCTTTGTAGAGAATAGACTAGTTACTTGAATGCAGATGTGTGCAAGTTTGAATCATCGCAAAAAGAAGAAAGCAGAGTCCAGTCATCCGATTCCTCGAAAACTTACACCAAACCAGTGGCGTAGCAAGGGGGGGCTCAGGGGGCCCTGGGCCCCGGGCGGCACCTTATGGGGGCGGCACTTTTTTGATACAAATTAAATTTTGAAAGTAGCTTAAAATTTCTTACTCTTCTTTATTACTTTTAAATCAAGTTTTGAACGGTCGAACTCTTCAGTTTTTTGTTTAGAAGCCCAAGACTGGGCTAGCTTAAAAAACACATCTGGCTGTACATTGAGCAAATTGATGAAGTGTTTACTGAAAAATCTGGGTCAAATCCAATGTGTTAAAGTACCCAGCGTTTGTCTTGAAATCAGGTTTTTTAAAAACACACTTGGTTGGGGAACAACTGCACCTCAGTCCTTACACCTTCCTCACCAGACAAAGCCATTTCTGCCACCCCAGTCAAAAGTCCTTAGAACAAAGGAAAGAGGTGACATTCGACCGCAGATTAACAAACATTACTGATCCGGTTCTGGTATTTCGAGGTTTATATTGGCCCTCCTCTGAAAATCTGATGAAATCACGGCCAATAGTCAAGGAAAGCTTAATCCTTTTTCTGCTATCGTTGGTTCCTTAGCAACCCTCCGACGGCATAACACAACACTACCTGATACCTAGGCATTGGCGACGAAAATTTCGTTGGGGCGACGATGGGTAGTTCGTCTCTCAATCGGAGGGTTGAGTGTTCGATCCACGGCCACTGAATGAATTGCCGTAGCGCTCTTTGGAAAAAATGTTCACCTCAACCGTCCCGGCAAGAAGAATAGTTCAGGTGTAGGCTTATGTTGCAGGTGACAGCGAAAGATGGTAGTTCGGGGCATTAACTAACAGAAAAGCAACCAGCAGCAATAGAGATCCCTCGACGAGTTCACTCTACTACTACGGGGTTGCACTATCATTATATAGGGATAAGTAAATTACGATAATTCGCTTGTGGTGACTATCACAGTGACTCGTTACTTATGGGCACCATCTAGCGGTTACCATTTATTTACATGTGGCGCCATCTACCCGCCGCCACACTTACCGCTGCTTGCCGTCACCATAAATAAAAAAAAATTCTTGGCACATCTCATACTATTTTTAATGTTCAGCAAGATATTTTCAATAAATGCCACAAGCTGTAGTCTAGTTATTAGGTAGGGTTATCAACATTAATTTTTGGCGATTGAAGTGAAGAACTCTGTAAAGGTAACGTTGTTCGGTTTCAATGCAACTGCTGTTTTTCCCTATAACGTAATGGTGTCGGAAAATGACGTTCTTGAAGCGGGTAGTGCAGCTGATGTGTTTGCGTGGTTAGCTTAGAGCACAGATTATAGGTTTGAAGAGCAAGCAGAGTGAATCAGAGCCAACCGGTAGGCAATGTGAGTTTCACAGAAGTCCCCTTTGTTCAACGGTAACATTTGCAGCCATAGAAAAAGACATTTCAACAAGAAAAGCTTGTAAGAGGTGTTGCTCTCATTTTGGTGAATTTGGCATGGTTCAGGTTTGGTAATACAATTTTTGAAATAGATGTCTGTTGGAACAGTTCCATCTCTACAGGAGGCTATTTGGTGCGCTTAGCCCCCATCAAACAAATTTCCAAAGCCCCCAAATTGAACTATGAAAGCCCTATAAATCATTGGATTTTTTGTCAAATTTTAGAATGTCCAGCTCCCCTGCACATATGCAAAGCCTCCCTATTTAACACCTTCCGGCGACGGTTCTGTTTGCAGCGAACGAAGACAAGGAATAACGCCATGCACAAGTAATTGGAAGAAGCCCAGGGGTGTAGTGTTAAAAAAAGAGATGTGGGAACGGTTGGAACGCCGTTCCCACACCAAATAAAAAGGAAGACTGCATCAAATAATTCGAATAAAGTGAGCATTCGCCTGCAAGAATGTCCACACTGGATATTCCTGTTTCATTGTAGATTTTGACTAGCAGTGCAAATCTGCGTGTCGCTATCACATCTGTGAGATCGCAGCCATGTTTCAACGTAGGGAAAAAGGGTGTGGGAACGGCGTTCCCACACCACTGCATCCCTGAAAAAGCCCAACAGCTAGACCAAGTGTGCAAATCACGATGAAGGATGCAAGTCTGCGTTTCTCACCCAGAGCCAGTTTCAAGCCTATATTTGACCTATTTTATCAAAATGGGTCCCGCAACTATAGAGGGCCTCGCGCAAGTGCCAACATAGTTAACGTTTAAAAGCCTTTCATATATTCTAAGAGAATTAAACCACTACTGAAACGCGAAGAGAACAATGAAACCACCGTTTCATCACTGAGATCATGCATAGCCTGCTACATCAGTATATATACTTTTTTAGTTAAAGACAGGTGAACTACACGAAATATTAACATACTTGAATGTTTACATCTGCAAAGTAGATATGCCGCCCACACATCCCTTAATTTTTTGTGTGATCCTCTGCAATGAGCAAACTATTTAAAAAGCCAAGTGGTGGGCTTACCGGAGGCTAAAAACCAACAGGTAAGAACATTTGAAGAAACATGTTGGGTCTATATATGCATATTTAAAGAAAGCAAAAAAATAGGAAAAATAATAATGAGGAAGGCGGCGACAAGCAGAAAAAAGCAAGACTCATAATCGACAATGAAAAACAAGACCATTTCAGTTTGTGAGTGTTTGATTGTGATCTTAAAGATGCTTTATTAATCCTACTATCTTTAAATAAGAACGAAACATGATCTTCTTTCATTTTCAATTCTTGTAAGCGAATTTGAGGGGTTGAAAGGGCGGCACATTTGTGGTCGGCCCCGGGCGGAACTTAGCCTCACTACGCGACTGCACCAAACCTTTAAAGTTTTTTACAAATCATAGAAAGGCATTCCAAAATACATCAGTCAGTTAACAACCTTGACCCGCTTCTCAGTAACTTTCCAGTGGTTTCCATATTATTCAACACAAGTTGAGATCCATGGAATCGCGGAAAAACTAACAAATACATGTTTTTGTACCTAAGAAGCGTTAAAAATAGGCATCCTGGATGAGTTCAATAAATGCTAATTTCAAAATTAGTCATATACCATCAGTTTAAATTCTCTAGATTTACACTGATTTATCTCCCACTCAATTACGTCATGATACCTCATTGTCACAGGCATGATATAATGACAAGAAAAAATGACACCCAAAAATTTTTTTTTTAAAACCAAATCGCAACCTGAAACAATTTGAATTGCTTTTTCACCTCTAGGTACTAAAAGGACATTTTTCTTGGGTTGTTGAAACAGTTTATCTTTTCTAAACACTTTTCTAATCAATGTGAGATCTTCGTGTCAAAAGGGGCGAAGAACTGTCCACCGATCGCCACCTAGTTGTCAACAACTTACAGCATGTTTGTAAAGGCCGAGAGAGTTTACACCAGGGGTGGGGAATCTATTTACTATCACGGGCTGCACAGGTCCGTAGTCAGGTTTTGAGGTTTGGAGGGGCAAAATGCATTTTTAGGGTGGCACGATTTTAGTTTTTATTATATTTTTAAAACAAATTTTTCTGGAAACTAGAAAGTTTGGGGGAGAACAAAAGAAATTTGGGGGGCACTGCACCCGAATGCCCCCCGTGGCTACGGGCCTGGGGCCGCATGCATTGCGCATTATCGCTGGCGGGTCGCCAAATTATTAATTTTATTCTAAAATTTCACCTTTGTCTAACTATGAGGAAGAGTGACTTTTGTTGACTTACTATCCAAGTACCTGCATATCATGGAATTTCGTTTTGAAGCGATGTTGTACTCTAACTTGGGTAAGGAAAATTCTGATGCGGGCCATATCAAATGTTCACGCAGGCCGCATTTGGCCCGCGGGCCTCAGGTTCCCCACCCCTGGCTTACACGAACGCGCCGGACTAAGAGGTCCTTATTCCGTATAAAGAGGGAGGCCCTGGTGGACAAGACCGTGAGAAAGACTTTCGCAGACAACAAATCTCCTTTGTTCAAAGAGCTTTCGGAGGACACAGCGGACGTAGATGAGAAGTCGCAGCTATTGAAAGCAGCTGTCATTTCACCAGTTGTTCGGACACAAGGACGAAAACGACTTGCCGTGAAGGCTTATGGCACAAATGTAACACGCTGAGGGAGAACCAGGAGGTGAAAAACGCTATCTGATAAAGGAAATTAACCTACAACTCCGGCTTCAGAACAAAACCCAACCTTCTTTGCATCTGCGATCAGTTGAGGACCAAATTCCGCAGCCCAAGTGGTAAAAAAGTACTTAATGTAATCTTGGGCAATTTCGGACATAAACCCGGTTCTAATTCCAGCAAAACTACAAAGTGTTCTGGCAAACCACCCGGCATTTCAGCGTCAAAAACATCTAAAACTGCAAGATCCATCAAAAACAAAAATAATGTTTTACTCACCAAGGAGGGTGAGGAAAACATCTATTGAATCCAGTCACTCAATACCATCAGACACACAGGAGTTGGTGTTAGGGGAGAAATACCCCTACCGAAACTGAAATAATCCTTGCTGTCAAGACATGGAAAGCTCGGAAGGCTGCAAGTTGTGATGAAATCCTACCACTAACGCCTAAAGCCTTCAACAGAGAAGGAACTCTATGACTAACTCGTTTCTTTCAAGTAGCTTGGCGATCATGACGGATCTGTGCAGATGTTAAAATGGCTGTCTTCGTTTTGCAAAAGGGTGTAGGAAACATTGGGTTTGTTGAGGAAAATATTCTCTACGTGACCAGTGATTTACGCAGGTTCCTTTGTGCCAGGTCTCTTCGGTGAAGAACTTTATAAAAACATTTCAAATGGGGTTATTACATCACTTCCACAACGTAAAGCACTTTCATCGTGCAAGTGTGCGTTTGAGAAGCCGTCTTCGTTTCGTCGTCTTTCAAAAAGATTTTGTTGATCTTCGCGATACTTAGCAAAACCTAATCGCATTTAAAGCGTCCAATATCGATTATGTTTGTTTTGTTACTGAACGAGCAATTAATGGAGGTTACTGGGATATCAGAAAGTTTTCGCTGTCCTGACAAAGGCGAGAACATCGATTCTATTGTTCAAAACAAACATAGCGGTTGCAAGCCCAGTTTTCAAGATCCTTGCATGTGTCTTTAACCAAAAACTGGTAAAACATAAGGAATAACGGTTTTTCGCTTTTGATTGAGGCTGGTTTCTGAAAAAACGAGTGGGATTCTTGTTGATTAGAGGGTTGCAGATGACTGGAACAGAATCAATGAAAAAAGCGATGGTTAATAACTGACGCATGGCTGTGAAACTGTCACCAAACTTTCAGCCTAGCACAATTTTTAACGAAAATTTGGTGGCCATATATGTGTAAAAGTAAAGTAGTGTTTAACATTCAGACAAAAAGAACGCTATTCGAAAGTTTTGGTGAAGTGGGTCTCTGGAATTGAACTCCTTTTGTACAGATATTTTAGCCTTATTGCGCAGCAGGTTTAAGTAAATTTAACCTTTTCATGCACTTTATCTATGCTGGCTAATACACTACAGTACATCGATAGTGACTGTTTTTTGCTGTACTTGCGCAGTACAAGAAAACTTTTAACATCTTTCTACTTCGGAGACGCCAGGACTTCGATAAAGAAACCTTCAATCAGGCTCTACTGGCGCTAAAAACATAACAACACGTTAAAAACTTGCCAACGTTCCGACAGTTGATACAACTGTCCTCATCAGGGCTAAAAAACGAAATGCCATGAAATGCGAGCACAGATGTTATAGAATGTGTGCGCTCCAGGTGGCGCCGTGCTGATAAGAACTAGGGAGGCGGGGAACGTTGATTAAAAGATAAGACAGTAAAAAAACAACAGAATGATGAACCAAGTGGTTGATAGAACGAAGGAAATTTAGAATATTACAATGTAGATTATTGTAACATAAACCGGTAGATGTTGGGAAATAAGTCCGATCGTTTTTCATTCATTGTGTCTTCGTCACTATTTATGTGAAAGGATTCGATCAATCGGCGTCTGAAATAATTGGATTCAAATTCCAAGACTTTTGAGTTAGCCCAATCCATTCTGTGATTTAAATCAAATGTATGTTGCGTTAAGGCACTTTTGTCGAATCGTTTGTTTTTTATGTCCGCTTTATGTTCTTTCTGACGGGTTTCCAGACTTCTTTTGGTTACTCCAATGTATCGTTTATTGCGGTCACGGCATGGAATGGAATAAACAACGCCTTGTCGAGACTTTATATCAACGGGGTCTTTGATGGAAGTTAGAAGGTTGCCCAGCTTTCTCACCGGTTTTGATGTGACTTGTATTTTGTGAGTTGTCAAGCATCGTTTGATTTTGTCGGTAAGTCCCGGGAGATAAGGTAATAGGGCCAACCCTCTTGTTTCATGTTCTTGGCTCTTTGTTGCGTTTGCAGATTTCTTTCTATAGAGTAGTCTGTCTTGGTAACCGTTTTGTTTAAGAGTTGATCTGACGAGGTCGATCTCTTTCTTTCGTTCACTTTCTTGGTCACAGAGTTTGTCGGCTCGATGTAGCAGCGTGTTCAGTACTGCGCATTTATGTACAAGAGGATGCTCTGAGGGAAAATGCAGGTATTTACCAGTGTGTGTTGGTTTCCGGTATACCTTTGTGCTAAGCTGGCCATGTTCCTTTCGTGTTATTAACGTGTCCAGAAAAGCGATTGAGCCATTCTTTTCTTTTTCCATTGTAAAATTAATTGAGCTCTCAACTGCATTGATATGATTAAAGAAATCGGTAAGCTTCTCCTGTTTAAGAAGAACAAAGGTGTCATCGACGTATCGTTTCCAAAGTTTCGGGCCAGATATAAAAGTGTTCAATGCCCGAGTTTCTACGTCCTCCATTACCATGTTCGCGATTACAGCTGATACTGGAGAGCCCATTGCTGTACCGAAAATCTGCTGGTAATTATTTGCACGGAAGTGCAGGTGCGTCGCATTTAGGCAGATCTTTAAGCCTTGGCAGATGTCTTTGATTGACCATTTGGTGTAGCTTGATATATCTACCCACAACTCTAGTCTGTGCAGAACGACGTCAAATGCCAGTTCTACAGGGATTTTTGAAAATAGCGAAACCACGTCGAATGAAGCCATAATTTTTATCCTGGTTGATACTTAAATTGAGGATTTCGTTTACAAAATCTTCTGCATTGCGAACGTGACGCACGCTTTTTCCCACGAGATGTTTGATAATTCGTGCGATTTCTCTAGATAGGTTGTATGTAGCCGATCCAATGAATGAGACGATGGGACGCAACGGAATTGCATCTTTATGCACCTTCGGCAATCCGTACAGTCTTGGAATAATAGCAACTGAGCTCTTCAGTTTGAAAGTATCGCCCGTGGTAACGTTGTTTTCTTTTTGCAAATTGGATATGAACGCGTTCACGGTTTTTTACGTCTTGGCTAATGGGTTTGTTCGCAGTTGAATGTAGGTCTCAGCATCTTGAAGCATATCTGTGATTTTTCCGTCATAACTAACCCTGTCCATAATGACAGTGGCGTTTCCTTTATCTGCTCTAACAATAACAATGTCTTTATTTTCTTGTAATTCTTTCACTGCCGCCCATTCCTGTGATGTAAGGGCGGGTGGAGGGGGACGGTGGCTTAGAATGATCGAAGTAACTTTACCTCTAATAATGTTTCTTTCGCTTTAAGGTACTTTCCAGACACTATTTTCCACAGATGCCAAGATTTGTGGGACCGGACGTTTTCTTGGTGCTATTGCAAAGTTCAATCCCAGACGTAGAACTTGCTCTTGTGATTCAGTGAGATTTGTTTTTGAAACATTGATTACACATTTTTCAATCGAGGAAGGAAGACTATATTCTCTGGATTTTCCTTGTAACATCTTATTAAGCAAATTCCAGTGAGCAGCGTTGAGCTTCTTAATAACTTGTCTTGTCTTTCTTGCAAGTGATTCTCAATCTTTTCAAATATTTTCACAGGTAAGTTCTTGGAAAGAGAACAACAAAGTTCTTCTACTTTACTTTTGCAAAACTTAATGCGGCAGTGAGATGAACGAATCCTTAGTCTTATGTTTTGAAAACCATACTTTCTCGCCAGTTTCCTGCCTTCCGCTGAGTTAAGAAGCGGTTTCGAGCGCAGACTTTTCGATAAAACTTGATGCATTAGACAAGCATGGTTAAAATGTAGATGAGTTCTACAAGGGTGACCCAAAAAGATGTGTACCCATGAAAATTTCAATTGTGACTTTGATTAAAAAGCTATTAATTTCAAATTACAACCACACATTATTCAGTTTATGGAAGACCATTCACCAGAGTTTCAACTATTTCTGTCGATTTTTAGTCAATTTATGGCTTTCCCAAGATGTGTTCCAAATGTCCACCATTTCGTTGCAAGCAAACCTGTACTCGTCTGGCAAAGTTGT
>Ga0210059_1002278_pt1 | contig 29918 bp, 17 predicted proteins | sample Ectturendosymbi2_FD_188042 | JGI IMG/M metagenome (GOLD analysis project Ga0210059, IMG submission 188042) | Ecteinascidia turbinata endosymbiont from Florida, USA - Sample 2 (SPAdes) (version 2) | ecosystem: Host-associated > Tunicates > Ascidians > Unclassified | place: Key West, Florida...
TGGCTCGCAGAGAACTTTTCAAAGTCCCAGTTAAAAAAAAAGCAAAATCACTTACTCGAAACAACAAGCAACGACTTCCTCTAAATCTGTCTTCGGATGAGGCGGAGGAAAAATTAGAAAAAAGAGCAGAGCAAGAGCATCTAAAGAAACTAAGAAAAGATAAAAGGAAATTGAAACAAATGGCAAAAAGCACCGCAAATCACAAGAAGCGTCGTGCATCACCATCTGCTGAAGAAGAAGTATGCACCTATTGTGCTGTGGCATTCACAGGTGGCAAAAACGAACCACGCTGGGTGGCCTGTGACAATTGTGACGCATGGTATCATGTTAAATGCACGGACCTGAGTCCAAGTCTATCTCGAGAGGAAGTGGAAACTTTGCAATGGTTTTGTTGTAATTGCATCTCACTGGAATAATTTCTGTTTGTTTTTTTGTTGGTGATGGATGCGATCGCAAATGCTCGTTCGTTTTTTGGTTTGGGTTGATCTTTTTTTGGAGTTGCAGATATTTTGTGATCTTGTGTCGTTTGAAGGACCATTGTACGTTCAACCTCGGAAGTGGACAAAGATACACAATATATTCGTTGTCTAAAAAAAATTTTGTGATGTTTACCTGCATTGCCACGGATTCCTAACTGCATGTGCTACACTAATGTTACATATGACGTGGTCCTGGCTTAAATATTTTATTTTCGTCAAAATTCGGCTGAAAAAACGCGGGAAGCAAATAAATTTCACATTTTTCCATCAATCCTAACAAAATTCTTGCAAATCCGATCCATTCCTGACAAAACTAATCCGTTGCTTTTCACGGTTCTGACGTCATTTAGGTCATCCGCTTACTGGCGCGGCTGTCCGCAAATTGGGTAAAAAATGGGTTTTGTTTGAGGGGGTAAAACTTGGGTTTTGTTAAATGCAATCAGATAACTAAAAATTTGGATGATAGAAGGAGATTTTTGCAATGTGTTGTTAAAGTGGGAAGCTGTTATTGAATGTGGTTACTGAGTGGATGTATGGAGCAACCAGGGGCAAAACGTGAAATGGGGTGTCACAGATTTCAAATGGGGGGCTGGGCACAAATTCTGGCGGAATTCACTATTTCATGAGTTTTTCAAAAATATTTCAACTTTGCACCCATGCTAGAATCACGAAATGTGGATCACGTGAAAAGGAATTGTTCGTGAGACATGTTTTTTTGAAAAAATTCAGGCGGACTGCACACATTTATGAATTTTTCATAAATATTTCAACTTTGTACCCATGTTAGAATCACTTAATGTGGATCACATGAAAAGTAATTGTTCGTGAGACATGTTTTTGTGAATAAATTGAAGCGGACTACACAATTTCATGAGTTCTTCCGAAATATTTCAATTTTGTGCTTATGCTAAAATCACGAAATGTAGATCACATGCAAAGTAATTGTTCGGACATCACAGTTTCATCAGTTTTTCAGAATTGTTTCATCTTTGTACCCAAGCTAAAATCATGGAATATGTGTCCATTAAAAAATAATTTTTCATGCGAATTTTTTTTGTGAAAACATTGTGGCGGACATCACAGTTTCTTGAATTTTCAAAATTATTTAAAATTTCTCCCCACCCTACAATTGCCATTAAAACGGGTTGGACATGGCTGGTCTGAACGCTACCAGTCTTGGGGTTGACATTTCGACAAATGTTTCATCTTTCTGCAAATGGGCAACCTGAAAAATGAGAACATTACACCAGAAAGAAATGTCGTCGCATTTTTGTGAAATTTTTAGACTAATGGAGTCCTGCAGGACTTCAAATTTTTTCTTGGGTTTAGTTTCTATCAATATATTGTCAAGGGTCATAGTGCTGAATCTGTGAACAGACAGTGTTTTTGCCAACTTGTCTGCTTATTTGTTATTTTGTCATCCTCCAAGAAAGCGCAATGGTGTTCTTTTTTCCGAAAGGTCTTTTGTGAGCCTTCTGTCTTGCATGGTATGTGTTAGCTTATGAGCTCCCAGCATTTTTTACTTGATGGTATTCTGGAAGTCAGCGAAGTCATTGCATATTCTGGCAAGGAATTTTGTGTCAATCTCCTTGCATTTTGCCTTGTTTTATGAGCACATATTAGATTAAAAGAACTATTTTTAGCCCTTTCAGTCCCGCGAAAGCCCCAAATCTTGCAGAGCTTTGCAATCCTATAACTCGCCAGGCGATTGAGCTAGAGAGCTATCTAAACCATCCACGGATTCAGCAAGTCTTGTAGTCAAAATAAAAAAAAACGTTTTTCGTTTTCTGTGGGGGGATTTCTGGAGGTGACGTCACAAAGAAGGCATGTTTTAAATATTTTGTCCACCTTTGGCTGGCCCTAGGCCCCAACTCATTGACGCACTCTTTAGGCTCAAAGTTTTTTTGAAAACTAGGCCAAAATCCGTGTCTATAGAGCCCTTGATTGACTTGCTAGCATAACTGTAGCCAAAATTATGGGTCAAAAAGCCAGTTTTTGGCCTAATTCAAAACTTTTCAGAAAAGGCATAATTTGCTCTTTCAGGGCAAACTTTGGCCAGCCATGACTTGGCAGCAGATTGAGCTAAAGAGCTGTTCAAACCCCGTAATGACTAGTGGCGTTGTGTAGTTTAGAATAAAAAAATTTTTTTTAGATTTGTTGGGGGTTTTGGGCCAATGGGATCATGACAGGGGCATGTTTTTTAGTTAATTATATGACGTCATCATCAGATCCCATGTGCCAATAATTTGGCTCACAGTATTTTTGGATTCAAGGGCAGAATACGTGTTTTTAGAGCCCTTGATTGAGTTTCTAGCGTTTCTGGTTCAAAAGTTATGCCAAAAAACAGCTAATTGATAAGGGGCTTTTCTCAATACTTTTGGGGGATTTCCCAAATTAATTTTAAGTTTTTTTGGCCCTAATCTTGGAACCAGGAACGCTGAAAACCCGTTTGGACCCTGCAAAGACCCGAATAGTAACCAAAAACATCTAAACTCAAAAAAATGTATGTCATTTAAATGGTTCCTGTGGGTCTTAACTCTTTAATGGCCGCGATTGGCTGGCCTTTTTTTGGCCAAAAATTGCCAGCTGCTAGAGAGCTGTTCAAACCCTCTACGGATTCAGCAACTCTTCTAGTTGAGATCGAAAAAAACGTTTTTTGTTTTCTGTTTGGCGTTTTCTAGAGGTGACATCACAATGAGGACATGTTTTTAAATTTTTGGCCACCTTTACCTGGCCCTAGGCCTTAACCCATTGACCCATTCTTTTGAATCAAAGTTTTTTTGAAAACTAGGCCAAAATCCGTGTCTATAGAGCCCTTGATTGACCTGCTAGCATATCTGTAGCCAAAATTATGGGTCAAAAAGCCAGTTTTTGGCCTAATTCAAAACTTTTCAGAAAAGGCATAATTTGCCCTTTCAGGGCAAACTTTGACCAGCCATAACTCGGCAGCAGATTGAGCTAAAGAGCTGTTCAAACCCTGTAATGACTAGTGGCGTTGTGTAGTTTGGAATTAAAAAAAATTTTTTAAAAATTGGTTGGGGGGTTTTGGGCCAATGGGATCATGACAGGGGCATGTTTTTTGGTTAATTATATGACATCATCTTACGATCCCATGCGCCAATATTTTGGCTTGCTATATTTTTGGTTTCTAAGCGAGAATACGCATTTTTAGAGCCCTTGATTGAGTTTCTAGCATTTCTGGTTCAAGAGTTATGCCAAAAATATTCCAAATATGACAGGAATCTCCCAGGGGATTAGTGGGGATTTCCCTAATTAATATTCTACCATTTTCCATAACTTATCAACTAGAAACGCTAGACTGTCCATCAAACCCTCTAAAAGCTCGTACTATAGCCTAGAATGGATTTAATTCTTGCACGGTTTCGCGCCAGTGATTCAGCTTGACTTTTGAACTCCCATGGGACGTTGACATCATGGATTGTTTTGACAGACCTGTTAAAACATCATGTGGTTTTGTAAACATGGCCAGAAAGGCCGAAATCGCACGGTGAAAATTGTTTTTTTCAGTCTAAACTACAAGTCTTTCCTGATTCAAAGCGGATTTGAACAGCTTTCTAGCTCGATCCGCTGGCGAGTGTTGTCCATATAGAGAAGGGGTGTGTTCCAACCCAAATTGGGGTTTGTGAGTGCAGAAACTTTCACCAATTTTCGTTTTTTTATCCATAATTTTGGCTACAGATATGCTAGAAAGCCATTTAATACTTTGGCACCCGGGTGGTTTCAGTGATTTTCACAAAAAAAGCAGCAGTTTTCAGTTGCCTTACCAACGCCCTAGCTCCTCCGCCCATTGCGCTAGAGAGCTGTTCAACGGCTCAAACGGATCGGCCAGTCAAGTAGATTGCACTCGAAAAAAAAGTTTTTGCTTGGGGGGGTGGGTTTTTAGTGAGTGACGTCATAAGTGGAGGACTTTTAGGCCACCTTGTCCCACTTTGCCTGGCCCTGGGCGCCAACCGTTAGGTGGTAATATTTCGCTGAAGTTTTTACTGGAAACTAGGCTACAATCCGAGTCTTTTGATATATTGGATGATCTGCTGGGGTTTCGGGTTCAAAAGTTGTGATGTAAGTTAGTAAAAATATTTGACTAGTTAGCTAATTAGTTAATTAATTAATTTATTTATTTTAGATCATTACTTTTGAACCAGAAACGCTGGAAAGTCGATCAAAGGCTAAGAAGACTCGGACTCGAGTCTAGTTTCCAATGAAAACTTCAGCGAAACACTTCGGCCTAGTGGTTGGGCCCTGGGCCAGGCAACATGTGCCAAAATGACCCTAAAACTACTTCACTTATGACGTCACTCACAGACAACCCAAACCCCCCAGGCAAAAAATTTTTTTTCGAGTGCACTCTACTAGACTGGCCGATCCGTTTGAGCCGTTGAACAGCTCTCTAGCACAAGCGGCGGAGGAGCTAGGGCGTTGGTAAGGCAACCAAAAACTGCTGTTTTTTTTGGGAAAATTGCCAAAACCACCCAGACGCCAAGGTGGTAAGAGGGTTTGAACAGCTCTCTAGCTCTAGCGGCTGGCGATTTATGGCCAAAATAGGGCGAGCCAATATGTTGCCTCCCGCGGTGATTGAAGGGTTAACTCTTTCAGTCCCGCATGCACCACTTTTCTTGAAGAACTTTGCCATCCTATAACTCGCCAGGCGATTGAGCTAGAGAGCTTTTCAAACCCTCTACAGATTCAGCAAATCTTGCAGTCAACATCAAAAAAAAATTTTTTGTTTTGGGTTTGAGCTTTTCTGGGGGGAATGTCACAAGTAGGGATGTTTTTGCATTATTTTGGCCATCTTTGCCTGGCCCTGGGCGCCATCCAAATGGGCCATTTTTTGGACTCAAAAGTGCAGTTGAAAACTAGGTCAAAATCCACGTCTATAGAGCCTTTGATTGACTTTCTAGCATATCGAGAGCAAAACTTATGGCTCATAAACCAAAAAATGATCAAAATTTTGCTCCTTCAAAAGTTACTCTTGGCGGCATTTCACTGCAGGCAATAACTCGCCGTCAGATTGAGCTAGAGAGCTGTTCAAACCCTCTAAAGACTTGTGAAGGTATGTAGTTTGCAATAAAAGAAACGTTTCAGTTTAGGATGTCTGTTTCTTTAATGCTTATATAATGACAGGATGTTGATGTTATTTTTTGCTGACGCCAGCATTTTTGCCCGACCTCCCTTTAATCACGTCGCAATAGGTTGATGTGAGGATGGGTAATTGTTCCAGGCTCAGTCAGCCTACTTAAGATACAGGCCGACATGCCACTTTTTGCAGGCCATCGCTAACAGGCCAATTTGGCTTCTTTCACAATGCAAGTAAAGTCGATCGTGTACTTTCAGTTATCACTCTAACAGTATTTTTAATGGCACTGGTGTTTCATGGGAGTTTTTGAAGCTTTGCCACATGTGTTTTTTTTAATCATGCATAGGCTGAAAATTACCCCAAATCTAGAGTGTAAAGATTTTGGAAAATGTATGTCGTACTATATAAAACTACTAAACCCTGCCTATCATAGCAAATCACAGCAGTTAGTTTACGAATCTTTAGTAAGCAAAATGCCATACACCTCTGTGTGATAGTGCAATTGACGTCTGCTGCCAGTGTGCCCAATTTGTTTTAAAATAAACCAAAAAGTCAGTATATACAAACCATTTAGAGCATAAACTTGGGAAATACTTAACAGTTTCATTAACAGTAAACAAGCCCTAAAAAACTGTAGGTTTTATTTTGAGACATTTCGAATTATTCGTAATCCATCTTCAGTCAAAAAATCATTTCCAATCATGTTCCTTCGCAATATTTGAAACAGACAAGAATATTTGATGCTGGCTGCAATGTTTTTAAACCCCTTAACTGGACAAGCCAGTTTACCTACCACAGAGCCACAAGAAACTTAATAATAACCACAATATCTTGTTTTGCTTAGTCGTGCAATTCTGAAAGCATGAAGGAAAATTTTCTAACATGCTACACTGCGTTAGTTTTGTATCTACACCATCAACAAACCATGATGGAAGTGGGGCTGGGTAACTGCAAAACTGAAGTTCCACATGCAAAAGTCCTTAATATGACCTCTTGCACTGATGGGAAGGTAGTCTCTTTAATGCAAACAACATTGCAAGATGTTACCCATGCACTTGCTTCCTTGCTCAAGTATCCAGATGGTGAGTTCAAAGAGCTCAAATGACTTGATCAAATGCCCCTCTTCCAAACTTTGATCAGCCTGGTAAATTCTCTGCTTAGGAGCCTTTCTTGACAAGCTAGTAGGCAATGCTGAAGGTCATTTTAAAGCCTCTTCTGTATGAATTGGAACTCGTTGTATTCCCAACTACAATTTTATCATTATTTTAGCACTTTTTATAAACTTATTCTTAAAAGTGTTTTATGTACAATATGGAATTTTTGGATGTCTTCTAGTCAGATCAGTTGACAAAACGTGATCCACTTTGTTAAAAACCAGATTTGTTGAAAGTAAAGAAAATCCATGTATTTTCATGTCATATCCAAAGTTACAGCCATAACCCACAAAATTATTAATCGTTTTCTGTCAAACATTGATGATTCTCATTGCTGTTATTCTTTCATGCTGTACAATTACAACAATTCAACCAGAAATGAATTTACATTTTTATTGGTACAGTTATCATTTTAGCATCCACCATTTAGTCATTAACAGCAAAAGAGTTGCAGGCTGTATAAAATACTTCTCATATTTTGTAGTCAGGACTGCCATGTTTCAATTATCACACTTGAAAAAAGTTGCAGCACTCTTTGTTTTCATAAAGAGTACAAAACCAAACTTACACTACCCTGTCTGCAAAGCATGTTTACTGGATGTACCACTTACATTTCCGTGGTACTGGCTTGCCTGTGGAACTAACCAAGTCAAACACAACCACCATTTCAAATATGAATAGTACCTAAACAATTTTCTCATGCACTGAGGAATACTTTAGCTTATTCATGCAGTGTACAATCCAGCAGTCTCATGCACTAGGCCTACAGTTGACAGTTGCTTTATCACCTAACCAAAATCTAATCTTTTATAATTGTGTTGTGAAGACAGTAATTGCATCCCTCACTAACCCATCCTTAACCTAAGCAATTGTAAACTGCACTGCACATGATCCATTGATCCCTACAATAACTACCAAATGTTTTCAACCACTATATCAAAAAACTAAAGCTAATCTGTAGCTTTCAGGAAGAACGAGCTGGCAGCATTAACTTAGCCTGCGTGACTGGCAAACTTTACAGTCAAAGCATTTGAACATGGTATACCACTAATTAACTGAACAACTACAACTTCCAGACATGTTAAGCGTGCGTCTTGTGCGATGTTTTATGACTCTGGTACTAAACAGCACAACCTCCAGTAAGATTGTTTTACAAAAAGAGTAGCTGGATGGATAAACTTCGGCAACAGTTCAACCATCCACACCTAACTAACCACTTTTAAACACACATCACACGCCCTCTCAGACCTAGCAGGCTGACAATCGGCCTGTTAACAACAGGCTGAAAAAGGTGACATATCCGGCCACATCTTAAGTGGGCCATGGTTGCAGGCTTCAAAAAACTTATTATTTGGCAGAGTTGGTTCACCACACGAGCAACATTAAGAACCGATGCAGTTGCAAAGTGCAAAATGATTTCCAGCCGTATAGGTACAGTTTGTCTACATTCACTTGGTCAACCAGATAATGTCAATTACAGTAATATCCCCGTTAAGTTCGCTAAAGATTATAAAACAATCTGGATTCAACTTTTTCAGCAATTTATAAGTATTTACAGCAAATCAAACATGACCACTTGTCATAAAAAATGTTACACACTAAACACTGTTGCTAAAGTTCATGATTTGATATAATTGTTCAGCAGTTGCATTTGCTTTAAAATGGTGAGTGAAGGTGAAAGTAGTAGTTTGCTGGATGCATATTATATCAATCCAAAGAAATGCCTTACGATCCAGCTAGGTAAATCTGCGGACAATCGCACTAATTTTTTTGTGTGTGTCTTCACACATTAGAGCAGAAAGTTTATGCATAACTTCCCGCTTCGCACAGACTTTTCTCACAGCAGCTTCACTCCGTACTGTTGTGCGATGTTTTGTTAACTTAGATCAGTTGGATGAGTTGGCTGCCTCAACTTCGAGTCTAATTCCAATCTCTGTGACTCAACTAAACGCTTGGCTTTGACTAACATTGTGAAGTGAATAGCACAATGTACTTGAATACTGTATGCCTTGCTAAAAAGAATAGTTAGCGTCAGTCAAAGCATCAATCAGTCTCCAAGTATTAGCCTTAATGATCAGCATCTGTTTGCTAATGCAGTTAAAAGCACAAGCTGCTAAGTTCACACCAAGCACATGAGTTCGCACAAACAGCTCAGATTCAAGTTGCGAAATTAACCGGGAGATTACTGTAATTAAAAAGACTCCATTATCTGGCAAGCTTTCGAAGGTATCAGGACGAATAGGCAGCATATCAATTCATAACCACAGTAGTGTCATGTTTGTTATGGATGGGCTTCTCACCAATTTGTCGCATTGTATTATTTTCTTCGCCCATATGGTTCGTTTGGTAGAGCTAATAGAAGAAGGTATGCCACTGCACCATGTCAATGATAAATTTTGTGGACTGAACATCTTGCAAAATTTGTTTTGTATAATTGTTCTTGTCTTGTGACGTGACAACTCCATTGGGATCTTGTCTTGTGAAAACTCCTAGGACTGAACATTTTGAGGTGGGTTGTCTACAGCGTTGTAAGCAATCGAGGTGTTAAACCAGGCCTGCGGAGCAGAGCTGGCCATTTTGTCTGGAGCTGGAGCTCAGTTTAAAATTTTGGACTGGAGCAGTGGCGTGCAGAGATCTTGTGATGTGCGAGGCAACTGCTTTATTGCATGCCCCCCTACCAAATTTCAGTATTGAGCAGTGGCGTATGGTGGTCATTGTTGCAGGATATATGCTGTTTGTGACATCACAACATATTCACGCTTGCAAACCAACATTTTGGTGAAGTTGGTTGACACAACATGCATATTATTCTTCACGCACCCTCCTTACTCACTGTTGTAAAATGTGTCGCTGTAATGAACAAATTATCGGCGCTCAAGTGAGGAGACCGGAGCAAAACACAACGAGCACTCAATGCTACGAAAGAGCAATTCACAACTGCAAAAATATCTGGCAACATGTTAAAACAGGGGATAGAACACACACACAGTGCTACGTCAGTGCAGCTCACAAATGCAAAAATATGAAGTTGTGCATTTAAAAGGTGGAGTAAAACAAACTCAACGCTACGACAGGGCAGTTCACAACTGCAAAACCCTCAGTAAGTGCGAATGTCTCGGCGAATAGCAGTTGAGCAGAGAAGGTATTCGACTGGGATGGTGGACACTCAGGGTTAATAGTTGGAAACTTGCTAAACCAGACAAGAAATGAGAATGCGTTTAAAGTGCGCAAGGAAACTTTTGTTTTTTATTATGTGGCTGTTATATATACAACTACTGGGGGCAGAGTAGATACGAGCTTGTGTGAGCCGTTATGGTCAATCCGCCTGAACTGTCAATTAATGACAAAGCCTGAAATGATGTACATATTGCAAGCACAGGCAGGCAGCTGTATGAGTGCACAACCACGGTTGCCACATCAAAAACGAAACAGGAATCTGGTGATGCATCAAAAAGTCAGCTAAATCAAGCAAGTTGAGACATGACATTTTTAAAATTTGGCTCAGAAAATCAATTAAACGTCCATAATAATTATTTTTCACACCTTTTTTTGTGGTTTTCTCATGATCGCACATTCTGGAAAAAGTCACGTCACTATCACATCTATTGGTCCTTGTTATTGAAGAATGTGAGAATTACTGGCATTTGAATATGCAAAAACTAGTTTGATAACGCCATGCAGCATGTGCTAGCAGCCTTAAAACAGGAAACATCATCCAGTTACAGCATTTTAATTTATTTTTGTAATTCCACTCTTTGGAAGCCTGAGGCTGTCGCCCTGTTCGCCCCCCCTCTACATGCCACTGGACCGAGGGTATGGCCATTTAAGAGGTAGCCCTGGCTTCCTTCCTAGATACAAACGGTTTTGCCAAATAGACTTATGCTGTATGCACACAGGATGCTTCTAGTGCGGTGCGTCTGGTGTGTCTGCGTCTGGTGCGGTGAGCTTAATGCTCCTTTGTATGCACGCGTCTGCGCATGAAGCGGTGCGTTAATTGTGCATGGTGTGGGCTGAATGGATGATTGATACACGAAAATCAGCGATGACGTTGATGTGCTGCAGTGAAAGACTGTGTTTTACCTAAGTTCTGACATAACATGTGACATGGTTTTAAGGTGTTACTAATTTTATACACCATACTGTTGAACAAAGTTACACAAGACTTGTTGCGGTACACTGCATAAAACCTTGAAAGGACTGGTTACATGCATTCAAAACAAACACAAATTGCCCAATTTAAGTTTGTGCAATGCCTCACAAATTATTCAAAAAGTAGTGCTGTCCGCATTGCAGACGAACAAAGCGTTGTATTACATAAAGTTTCATAATTTGTTGCTACAATGGATTGAATGAGGATTGTGTAGGACTACATCCATAGTCATGACGGCATTGCTTCAAACCATTTGTTTCACATCTGGAGGGGCTAAGTGTCAAGAAATTAAAGCAGCATATGGACAATAGGTACAATCAATGTAACACATAAGCCCACAACAAAGTCACCAGCAGAGGCATAGGCAAGAAAAGCCTTGAATTGAAGATAGCAAAACATCGTTATTTTACAAAATGTGTGATGTTTGCGAAATGTTATCCTTTGTTTTATCATTATTGTACTCCATAACTGATAATTTACGTGACAGTGGTTTTGCCTGAACAAGACCCATCAATTGTTTATTGAAAGTTACCCAACTTACTTTCAATTACAGTTTCATGTAGGCTGGCCAACTGCAAAATTACATTAATTTAGCATGACCTTGCCCAACACCTGGAATGGCCTACAGTAAATCGCAGAATATGTCGCAGAAATCACAACTTGCTTGCGAATAAAACTTAACTGTAGCCGATCAGGTAGGCTGGGTCATGTAGGCCTAAACAATGCAGCAGTTTGGTAGCCTACCCCACTGTGTCTGCAGAAGACTAGATGACAAATTGATTCTTTGTAAATACAGTGTGTTTCAGCCAGGGACCAAGTATGCCAAAAAACTTTGAGGGGACGATCCTTATTGTTTGCATTTAGATGATGTCACCATGTTAACTCAACCGTAGTATGACCTTTTTGTAAAATTGACAAAATGGGGGACACATTATGGAATTGATTGGTGACCATGGCCCCCTGGCTATGCCCATGGTGGTGGTGTAGCAACTAGTAGTACATACAATGTGCTGTATCTAGCACTTAGCACTATATTTAATATGAAAACATACTAATTCTAAGAGTTGGGCTTAAGTAGACACAATTATGCTCAACAATTGTGGTAAGTAATTCAAATTTGGTCAGTTCCGATGAATAAAATGTACTGCTACTAACAATCACCACATAGATCAAATCAAAAACAAACCACAAGATATTTTGGTACATACTAGCAGTGCAACCAGGCGCGTAGCCAGAAATTTTATTAGGGCTGGGGGAAAACAGCAACCGAGTTTCATCATTTAACATTTTTAATGCTCCTTGTTTTTAAAGCATCATCCATGAAGCATGTATGCTTCTGGCGTTTTCTCCTGAACATATGTGTTCAGATTTAATCCGACAAATAAAAAGTCTGCTTTCATTGAATTGACAGTTTTAAAAGTTTTGATAGTGAAATTGCAAGCTTCTACTTTGGATCAATTCCATCATTTGCTCATAAACCTGTCTTGCATAAGGTAAACTTCTCAATGCCCAGTATTGCACTTGAGCAAGAAGTCATCACGACTGCCCTTGTTATACTGTTTTACACACTTCTGATGTACACCAACACGAACACAGCACGTTCAACCAAAGCCGAGCAGCGACTTTGCTCTGAGGCACTGACTTCCGAAGTAGGCCTTCTACAAAACTTTTGCGCATATAAGAAGTGGATCCCGTTGTCTTTGGAAAAGAAATAGTTTCTCACCAAAGAATCAGACACTAAGATCTTACAGAGTATGTATTTCGTCTACGAATTAGGCATCATCAGCTCTTATTCCAATAGAATCCATATATAGAATGGATCCCGTTGTCATCTAATTTTTGAGCGATTAATTCACGCATGTAGTTGATAACTGTAAACGCTAGAGTCTTTCAATGTGCTTGAAAAATGTGTAGATTTTTGATAATCCGTAAGATCTTTGGCTATGTTCACCCTATTCCGTAAAACCTTTGTAGTAACTTTAAACTTATTTCGTTTATATTGTTTGAGACTTTGCTAAATTCAACTGACTTCATTGAAATATAAAATGGAATTGAACTGTAAACACAATCGTAACTCCAGAATTGCAAAACTTATTGACCACGCTCAGCTGCATGTAAAGATAGCTTAGCACTACACGTAATTAAATTTGTACAAATCACGGTCTTCTCGAAAATACAATAACCTATCTGTGGAATTTGAAGCCCTCATGGGAAAAAATTAAAATTTAGTTTAATTTAGACACATGTGCTTTGCCAGCAAGAAAGATTGAAAGCTCAGGGATGGATATTAGGAAAGGATAAGGAGGCAGTCGCCTCGGGTCCCTCTTTTTCAGAGATACCGTGCCCCCCTTGAGCTTTGCACCATTGTTTAGTTAAAAACGTTATGAACCACTCTAGAGCCGCATTTAAAGAAGCTCTGAAGCAAGTCATGCTTTTCAAAATAAACTAAAATTTATGGGAAAATGTGCCACATGAGGCAGCTTTCAATTGTGTAGCTGCAAAACTTTACAAATTGTTGTTTCTTTGATATGTATCTTAAGCTCTTGAATTTAGTTCATAAATTGTAATTTGAAGTATGTGAAATAAATTGAACTGCTTTATCCACGTAAGCCCGCATCTACCTTTCGCAATGGTGATGTTTTGGGGCCCCATTGTGAGAGCTTGTCCTTAAATTTTAATATCCACTCTTGTGCAAGATATCTCAGTATCTGTAAGTAATGGCAGTGTCAATTCCCTCAGCACTTACAAAATAAAAAGCATCTTGCTACTTACATTAGATGTTGATGCTGACTCTTCTCGTTGCAGTTAAATGATTTCAAATAATTTGCTGTAGGATAGGGTGGCAATTAACATCAGATGAAGGTTGAAACACTGAGCTTATGAACAGCAGTTCGGGGTGTAATATCTTGAAAAAGATTGATTTTTTACTTGCCGGCAAGGTAAAGGGAAATCATTGATCAAAACGTTAAGGCTCCACATAATTTTTATTTAACCGTCACAATACAGTCTACCCAAATAAATATATAGAATGAATGCTATTGTCAGTGGTGCCACTCCCAGTGTTTTTCCACTAGGTCTAGAGTTTTTTTCATTTCATCTAGTGTTCTGGTGGTTTTTATGGCTATCTGGTACATTTTTTATGAGTGAGCTGAATGTAACTAATTGCACCATTTTGTGTAATTGTAACTGTAATTGAGACGTTTTGACTTAGTGCAATTGTAATTTGCTAAAAATTCTACCTAATTAAATCTTAAATTACTCAAGATTATATAATCTGTTTTGTGTTAAACTGCTGCGAAGTTACTTGGTCATCTGTTAAAAGTTTCAGTGTTCTGTACAAGCAAACACAAGCGTTGCTGCTATCTCCCATTTTCTTTGCCTCTGGTTTACAATGGGTTGCACAATGTCTATGGTTGGCATTGGAACGCATTTTCTGGGCATTTTCCCTGTGTGTTAAGTTTGCTTAAGTAATCTAGTGCTTTTTTTGTGAATCTAGTCTTTTATTTATTATGAAATCTAGTACTTTACCGTAACAAAAGAGTGGCAACAGTGGCTATTGTTGCTAAACAGTGACTACGGCACAGTGAAGAAGACTTCTAAACTGAATCGCTTCTTAGCCAAAGTTTGAGCTTCAAGACATATAAAATTTATCTCAACGCCATATTCACGCATGTAATTTAAAAACTGTGCAAAAACAAAAATCTACGATGTTGATTTAAGGCAGTGCTTCTCTTTTTTGTAGCGACCCAAATATTAAGGGTACATAGATAGCTAAGCTTTGGCGACCCATTCTTTTTCACACATGTTCTTGCAAGCGTAACAAGTGAACTAAACGCAAGACAGTTCAACAAAGGCCTAAACATAGTCATAACAACAGTTCGAATTTTAATCCATGTGAACCCTGATTTTGTATCGTTTCCACAGCTTTGTCAAAATTTGGAACAATTTTGCTCAGAATCAATCTCATGTCGTCTTCAGGCTCAAGACAGTTCCTCGTCTTTGTTTTCATCTGTGCAAGCACAGAAACCCACACTCACACAAGCAGGTAGTAAAAAATGGCAATAGAGCTTTTACTGCAGGCGTACCAACAATACTCTTTTCATTCTTGATTTTTGTCCAAAATTGAACAAGGTTTTCTTTCTTAAAGGCATTCCTCAATAAACTGTCGCACTGAATGTCAATAAATTCTTCTTGAAATCCAAAAATAGTTTGGTAGCTTTCAGACAATGTATCAACATCAAAAGCAAATGGATTGCGCACCCATTCCAATTCTTTTGCTTTTTTGGGGTTGATTAAATTCTTGTATCAATGAAGCCAAATGCTTTTTGATAACAAGCTGGGCATCATCAAAACACACCTCCACATCTTCCAGAAACTGATTAAAAACAGGAAATGATTCTGTTTTCTGAGACTATCTTTCTCTTCCACAGCTTCAACTTTTCCATAAAAGCAGGCAGTTTTTCAGATACGTTCACCAGCATTATATTTGGCCCTTACAAAGATTGATTTATGATATTCAGCTCAGAAAATATATCAGAACGGTATGCCACAAGCAATAACCAACATCAAGCCACAATAAAAATGATTTTAATTTTTAAAGATGTAAACGTCTGTAGTCGGCAACCCAACCAAATCAAATGGCGACCCACTTTTGGGTCGCGACCCTGGGGTTAAGAAGCACTGATTTGAGGCTACGCTGACACTGGAAACAAGGATAGGTTGTATTTGTAACACCCACAGTTAACATAATCATTAGGTGGGAAACAGCAAGCTGGTGCGCCAAAAACAGCTGCGAAAAGCGTTACTCCAATTGTTTTTACATGCGGTAATTGATTATTATAAAAGGTCAGACACAAGTTTCTATTCGACTAAAATCTGAAGTACTGTAGAACAGTGTTCCCTCTCAGATTTTTGTAAGTCGGCTGGTGTCCAAAAAGTGCCGTCAAGATCAAGAGAAACTTAGGCGCTCTTTGTAGATTTTCCTAAAATGCGTCCATTTTCAACGAAAATACTTTTCATTAACCATTGTTGGTGAATGACTAAAAAAATGTAAAATGGTCTTCACTTTTTCCAACACGTACACAAGCAAGATTTTCTGATAAACGAACAAAGAGTAATCACAGAGGCAATAAATGAAATTAGCTGCATGCAAACTTCCTTGCCAAATATCAACCTTTTCTCTCAGGGGTTGCCCTACGTACGGTCCTGAATGACCGTTCATGTCTTTGTTGTGCATTGCTGACTGTCGCACTAAACCAGTGGTTTTCAACCGTTTTTGCACCGCGACCATTACAGCAACCCATTCTAGCCCAACAACCCCCATCTAAAACTCAGATAAAGCAAATGTAATACAGCTGTGTACACAAAATATGTACTGATGACCCCTCCAAAAATATAATTTGACAGATTTACGGAAAAGAGCATAAAAGCGATTTCCAAACTACAAAGGAATTTTACTTAGTCTGTTTTTCCCAAATTGATTTCGGGCTAGCAGCTAAATCCTGCGTCCGAAATCTGAAAATGATTTGTAGCGTACTGTCTGAAGTATGACTGAGTTAATAGTGTGTTGGTTAGCACTATATCTGAAATAGCCTAAGCAACAAACGTTCCTAGCCCACCAGCTATGCCACGAGAATAAAAACAACTACTAGGTAATTAACGGCTAACGCCCAGTCATTGCTTCTTCCCGCCGCTTGCAGGCTTGTTTACTTTCATACTTGGTACATAACAAATGATCGTGAAATTTTACCGTCAAACTTTGTGGCCTCACCCATTTACCAGCCGCGTGATGCAACATGAGCTGAACCTGGAACTTGATAACAGTCGTGATAAGCCGGACAAAAAACAAATTTTACTGCCCTTCAAAATAGGTGCACTATACTCAAAACACAAGAAGTTAGGTTAAAGGCCTCTATGAACGACTTAGCTTGATTTTGTCAGGCATCTTACTTCAGGTCAAATTTCACAAAATCTGTTCATTCTTTCCAAGTTCAGATATTACAAAACATGTCTGAGGTGCCCGTCCAAGACTTTTTTGAAATTGCTTCGCATAAAGTCACAGTCGCACGTCACAATTTGTGGGTGCACTCACAGTCCAAATGTGTTCAGATTCAAAGCATTCTTATAAAATGTGAAAGTCAAGAACTTCACAATGTGCCCGAACAACCCAGCAAAGATTTATGGGCGTGCAAATTATAGAACGTGGCCAAAGCGTTTTTACAAAATGATGAAGTCAAGAATGTTTGTTTGCGCAACACATAAATCGTGAAAATACGCCAACAACTTTTTTATCAATTGTGGAAGCGGAACGCTTCCAAAATGCGTCTGAACTTCACAGCAAGCCAAACAAATGTGGACTTGAAGTTTTCATCTGTGGAAAAAATCTACGTTTTCAGCACGGTGACCAGTCTTATTCTCTCCTAAGCGTTGCATGTTAAATTGTGCTTTACTTTGTGATTCATCACTGCGTATTATGAGTGCAAAAGATAAGAAATCAGGAGTTTTCAGCTAATTTAAAAGTGTCAACGGTGAATTTCTTGCTAGAAGTCATGCCATTTCTTTGAACGCAGGGCTTTAGATACATCTTCTCATTTGCATTAGTGCAAATGTACAGTATGCATGTTTGAAAGATCACGTGGGAGAGGTAATCAAGTGTGTTTTGCAATCTGAGTGGTTTGCACAGGCAGCGCTGTTAGCTGGAATTGCCATTCGCTAAGTCTGCTACAGGCGAGTGCAAAACTTGGTGAATTGGCACTTGTCTGTGTTTAAATGCTCGGACACAAACGTAGTTTTCCAAACAGCCATTTTCTTGATCTTGGTCGTAAGAAATAACAAAAGGTCCTCAGGAATTGACGGCCAGCGACAGCCTTTCCAGAAAATGTTTATATTACCGTTATCTTGAGTTTCGTTTCTGCTAGTTGGCAAACTGCTCTGAATTGTGTGAAACTGTGATTGTTATTTTTCCCTGATCTCATGGCAAGAGCGCTGCTTGTAAAAACTACCAGATTAAATTACTGTAAAAAGTTTGGTATAGCTCTTAGTTTTGTGTAGTTGGTTTAATTCATTTTCCATTCAACTTGACGCACACCGACGCCAAGACAATTATAATATTAATGTGTGAAAACAAACAGAAACTGGAGCCGGAGCCATGAAAAAAGAGAGCTCTGGAGCCGGAGCCATGTTCATGAAAATAGCTCCAGAGCTGGAGCTGTCATTTTGACGACGGCTCCGCAGCCGCAGCCCTGTGTTTAACAAAAGTTCCAACTTAAATGCGCACTTCCTCTGCGGGTGCGAGACATCATTCCAGGGGTTGTGAGAATCGTCTGTCTTACCGAGAGAGTATTGTTCTATTTATTACTCTGCGGCGGATTGTATTCCTTGAACTGAAATAGCTTAGAAAACTTTTGGAAGTCAGCCTCTTCATTTTTTTATTTTTTACCTATTTCAAGCCTGTGATTGTTTGTTGTAGAATATATTGAAACGTTAATCTGTGTCATCCTTTCTTGTCCATGTGTTTCACTTTCTTTACATATCAAAAATTTAAATTTATCTCTGCGATGATGAGTTGCACCGCTTATCCGGATGCACTCCTTGTGGCGTTTGATTGATGTGCGTGCCTTTCCTTGTTGCCATCACAACGTCCTTTGGAATTGTCATAATTCTCCTATAAGCCTATGCTTGGCAGCATGTGCGTCTGCAGGGGTCAAAACGGGCGTTTGCCCCCCCCCAGAGATTGAGACTAAGAACCAAAAATTGTTATAAAATCTCAAGTGAAAAGCGTAAATCCGATCAGTAATTGATTAAATTCTGGCAATAATAGTTTATTTGCCGGTAAGACACTCATATTGCACAAGAGCCAGCTTCACTGTTCTGACGCCATGCAGTGGTGAGATTGCAGTTCATTAATGTCCGCACCTTTACGTGCAGGCAGTGGCGATTTTAAGGGAGGCCTGGGTGAGCCGTGTTACCCCAGGTTTTTGGCTGGTCCCCAGCTTTGGCCCCCCAGTTCTGTGCTCAATTTCATGTTCATTTTCGTTTGATTGGCATAGACAGCAGATAAATTTCAGTCAGCAAAATCTTAAACGATAATTTAGAAGCCCTTTAGCCCGCATTCAATATTTCCCAAATGCATGATAAGATGGGTTGTTACTCTTGTCCGTAGAGAAACGGGAGTTGTTGATGACGACACATGACAGTGGTTGCTCGAATCCTGCGTCAAATTTCGTCAGACCGCGGTCGTGGTGGTGAAAGATTCAGTTCGAAGCTAAGAAGCAGTCGCAGAAATGGGAAGATTGATTTGCCATGCATTTCAGTGTGAGGTAGAACTGGATTAACTTACTGTCAGCAGATTGTTGCTTGTCCAGTAGCAAAATGTTAGTGAAAGCGTTAAGAATTGGTGTCAGTTAATTTATCCGAATTGCAGGCGTGTGTTCTGCTGGTTTACATCTGACTTCGAAGAATCTTACGCAACTGGTTCGTGACTTCAGTTTAAGTCTACCACAGATGTCCTGCAACCTTACAGAATTTGTAATGACTTTTTATAATGATTCAGAAGCAATTCTTTCCGCTATTTCAGCTCTTTGCCCCGGAAGTCAAACTTTTCTATCAGAAGAACACTTGAAGGAATTCGCAAACGCATGTTGAATTAGTGAAAATGATTTAAAACATTAAATACTTCTGGCAAAGAATTTGCTTCGGAAAAAGTCGCAGCTGCCTACATCGCTCGAACAATTTCTTTCATTTATTGCTCCTTTCAAAACAACGCTTGATTGTTATTGGTAGCTGTAACGCTTCCCGTCACCACGCTGCATGCGAGAGAAATTTTTCAAAAATGAAATTAGTGAAGACATTTCCCAGAAATTCCATTACCAGTGAAAAATTGAGTAACATTGATGTACTTTCAATTGAAAGGTACAAGCTGAAGAAATAGTTTTGCTGTATATGATTTCGTTGATGAATTTGACAGTCGACATGATAATTAAGGATTAAATTGTATTGAGTTGATGTTGATATGAAATTTTGATGTTGACTGTGCAGGGATTTATAAGAGAATCATGTTAATTGCTCATTGTCTGTTAGTCTGAATCTTTTTTTAGTTTAAGGCAGTACTTGTTTCGCTTATGACAAAAGTGTAAAATTAACGCACAGTTTAAAAGCCACCCTACGGGGATCAGTCAGAAGAAAATTTAATGTGAATAATAAAATGGGCGACTTGGTTGGGAATATTCTGCAAAGCAAGTTTTACGCCTGCTGTTATATTTTGCTATCGGGTACCCCACACGCCCTAAACGCCAATGCACTCATACCTATCTAGCTGCAACAGTACTGTTTTACAATATTTCAGCACTTTGCAATAGAAACAAAAAACAAATATATAAATATTTTTTCGGAAAGCTCATAGAGCCGCATGCAAAGCTTCGAAGAGCCGCAGTTGGCCACCCCTGGCATCCAGCATTGAATAGTTCTTACCATATCCACGCCGCAGATGGGTAATACAATTAGAGATCGGCCGACATGGCTTTCTTGGGGCCAATAACGATATATCGGCCATTCATGGACCGATAACCGATATTTCCAAAATTTTTATATCTTGTTTTCTGCTTCATTATCAGAAATCCAATGTATTCACCTTTTTTTCAAAAACTTTAAAAATTAGGATTTATGAGCTAAAATTTTTCAAATGACAGCAATTTCAATATTTTGCTATGATTTTTAATTAATCTGATTATTGTTGATGCTTTTGTTTCGGCTGCGATGGCAGACGCGTGCTCCATGGTTAATCTTATATGCTTTTTCATGAATACGCACCTGTTAGCGTTGCTGCAAGATAAATGTGTTGACTTGGTTCATTGTGCTTTCTTGCACAAGTTGTCTGCATGCATGAGGACTATAACGGCGTTTTGTCAACACCTTCTGAAGCTGTTTTGGCCGGTACCGATATGTCGGTCAAACCCAAATATCGGCCCGATATATCGGTCTATCTCTAATTTCAACTGTGATGTTAGTGGCGTAACATTCTTGTGGTTGCACCACAATCACAAAGTGTCCGTAAGCTACCACAAAAACGGAATAGTCAGTAGTCACCAACTTGTTGGCAGATGGTTTATTTAAAAATATTTGCTTTTTAGTTAGTAGAATTATTTTGACGGAGCTAGTTGGCTACCAACAGTCTACTTATATCTATGTCAGGATGGAATTCCTGTTTGGAACCACTCGGCATTCATGTGAATTGTTTTCACTTTCGTGCAGCTGTTTTCGTTCATGTGGTGCCGGCACAGTTGTGCACGGGAAATGGTGCTGTAGAAGTTGCGTGGATAGCACAAAATATTCGACATAGCAGTGCAAGTGTGTGACTGCGTCTAGTGGTGTTTAGTTATCTCCAGTGAATGATAACGCTAGGTCATATTTAAAGATATTCACAAGCCTATGTTGGATTTGATAGGGTTAACCATAGCAAATTAATCTTCAAAACAACGGAAAATCACCATGCATTATAAACATTTGCGTTGCCCCCCTACTTTTTCCTTGACCCCGCAGTACCCCGCCCCCAAACTTTTTAAACCTAGAATCGCCACTATCTGCGGGGCATGTTGCGAAACTTGCGAGCGGATTGCTCTACTGTTGGTCTTTATTGCGTAACAATAAAATGCCAACAAATCTTCGAAGGTTCACTTCAAATTGCTGTAGAAGGCGTTTTGCCGTGTTGAACGCAGTTATCCTTGGCAAGTAATGCAGCGAGACAGTGACTGCAGATAGTCGTAATCCACGTAGTTTTATACTGTGTGAAAAAAAGCGTGAGTGAACCTGTAGTAAGGTTTCCACAAGTTTTAAAAATGCATTGTGAGTATGAAACTGAACGCTTGCCCGGTTTATGTATGACGAGCGTTCACCGTAAAAAAATAATCAAAGACAAGCAAAGCGTGATGGATCGCTTTGGACGAGATGCCAGACGTTTGCAGCTCTTGTTTCTAAAAATTTGCAACACTTGTTTTCTAAAAATCCTAATAAATGACGACAAGTCGTACTGGGTGAAAAAAAGTCATCATTTATGGTTTCGTTAAAGACTATGGCAATGCTTTCTTGAAAAAAAGAATCCTCCTTGCAAAATCTGCAGAGAGCCTATTGCAAAAACTGTCGTAATATTCGTGACTATTGCTGCCAACCATGCTTGGCAACCACTCGGCGTGACGACTCGTTGATGACGAGTGTGTTCATTTCGTCCTTTATGTAGTTTTGCTCAGCAGTGGCTGATTTCCTGTGCCAGGAGGTAACTTCTTTCGTAACGTTCCGTTTTGGAAAATTCGCGAATGCTGCTAGGTTTCATGTCAACATTTCCGTTGTGGAGGTACATTACTTTGAAATCTGAGGAGGAGAGATGCTTTTTTGTAAAAAAGATGTATTGAACAGATTTGGAAGTAGCTAGCCGTGTTGTTGAATGTTAGTTAAATCTTCTGGAATGTGAAAACACTTTTACTTTACATTGGAAACTGCGTCTAAATTGCAGTTTTTTTGCTATTGCATTGTACTGCAGATCGGATGACTACTGACGTGTTAGTGACTAAACATGAATGACGCACTCAGGCAAATGTGGGGCAAACAATGAAAACTAAAGCAATAAAAGGGAAACTCGTTTTTGGATGATTTTATTGAACAGTTGAAAATAGCAGTCTGCAATTTGCTATCTATAGCAATGTCACACGAAATAGGCGAACGCCTACGGGACTTAAACTTGCAATTTCATTTTTTCAGCAAGCTTTCACTGGCAGCTAATGCAATGCCTGGCTCTGTTAACTTGGCCGCCGGCATACCTTCACCGGAAACCTTTCCAACTGTAGGAGCTTCATTCAAGTATGTTGATGGGACGGAATTAAGTGTCGACCAGGAAACTATGAAGTCGATTCTGCCTTATCAACACCCTAGAGGGTTAGTAATTTTCCTCCTAGAGCAAGATTTTTCTCTGATTAGCCTATTAGATTTTTCGTAACCAGTTTTCCACAAAACATTTGATTCCTGATTTTTATGTTGTTATTTTTATTGGTTTTGCCGTAGAATCAAAGCACTTCAAGACTGGGTCATCAAAATCCATCGAGAGTACCATAATCCTCCAACGCTTGAGGATTCAAACTCAGACCGGAAGTTTTCTGTAGCTATAATGCATGGCGCGATGGGAGCGATGTGCTCTCTGTTCAAAGTTATACTTGAGAAAGACGATGTGGTGTTGATGGACGAGTTTTCATTTGGTGGCACGAAGAAAAACGTGAGTCGTTTGTTTCATTGCAAAACCAGCTGGATTGCTAAGCTGTCATGAACTTTGCAATGGTTCAGATGTCTGCTTCAAGACTCCTGGGTTGTTGCTTTTTGATTTTTATGTCACAGATGCATTCCAGCAGTTTGCTTGTTTTCGATTCATTGCCTGTGGAAAATGAAAAATTTAAAACTTCTAAGAACTGTCGTTCTGCATTAGCTATTTTGGAGCTGCTGGTATTTTATTTTTTGCCAGACCAAGCCGCGTTCATACTATAAATCTCCCTAGTGCCGTGTTAATTGACATAAATAATTTTTTCGTCACTTGACATAAAAAAGTACACTTTTGGAATTTCATCTTGAAAAAAATTCGTGAAAAAATGTGTATTTCACGGCCAAATACATAGATATGTATAACGTCATTTTTACTCAACTACTCATCCAAATACTCAGGACCACGGGACATTACCTCCCTGCCCTTTCACAGAGGGGTAAGCGGGAGGCGGAAATGCCTTTCTTCCTCTCTCTCATTCAAAACAAGTTGTAATTCTATTCCGGCTTTTGCTAAATTTATGGCAGCGTTTCATTATCTCCGAACGTGAGAATGGTTTCACTGCTATTTTTTGTCAAAAAATGTCCAGGACCAGGGCATGTAAATGTAACAACCATTTACAACATGTACTGGTTTTTGTGGTGAATGCTGCAAGTGATTATAATATTGCTCCGTAACAATGTAACAATGGTTTAAAAAGTAACAATGATTATTACCACAAACAATGTGACCATGACTTCTCCGCCACTTTTCATTACAACAGGTGCCAGGCGCAAATACCAAGCGGAGGTTTGCTGAAATTTATCAAGTTACGTGAGATTAGAAAACTCTAAAGTTCTGGTATTAATATCGAGAAATGGTGTGAAGCGAGACGAAGAAGGGGATGCTGGTAATTGAAATTGCTGTTTCTGTCTCCGTCAAGGAAGGTTGCCATAGCTAGCAACGTACAATTCTGTATGTGGCGCCACTTTTGACAATCACTGACACGGTTTTGCACACAAAGAACTGAACTGAAGTATCCCTTCTACAAGTCAGAAAACTTTTACACCACACAAAAAACCGCCTCGGATTTTCAAAAAATTTTGTATTTGTTTATCGTGAAAATTTAGATTGTCAGTGGAATCAAACTTTCACTTATTTCACAAAAGCACTCAAGCCGGAGTTGGTGTGCCGGTTACTCTACTCAGCACAAAAGGTTTTATAATTGCTACGTTTGATCAAACAACATATTACTCTACATTGACAGTGCCATGGAAATGGTTAATTCTGATGTCAGACAGTTGGCAGAAATTTGAGAATTAATTTGTGAGAAAGTCACGATTCACAGCAACGATCAGACACTATGATGCTTATCGAGTACAGGCTGTGTTGCGCCTGCTGAGCAGGCATCTTCAACTCTATTCATGGCCTTTACCTTTCCTGTGGTCCGACTCTCAGTGGTGTTCTCAATTTTCTCATTCCTCCACTGCCTTTCCAGTATTCCGGCGTCCCTATTCTCTTGATCTGGAACAGTGGTTCTCAGCCATTGGACCCATGAACCATCTTTTTTAGAAAACGTATCCGATGGACCACTGTGAAAAAAACGGTTTTACATAATTTAATGAACAGTAAAAGTTGCAATTTTCAGAAACGTTTTATCAAGGATTTATGGAACTCTCTGTGGATCACTAGAAATAGACCACCGTTGGTCCACCTGGGCCACGCTGAAAACCACTGATCTACAATAAATAAAACCTATAAAAAACTTTGCGTTGGCACTTATTTTAGGGAGACAAATCCTGGATCTAATAAATGCATATATCAGATATTTTCAGTAAGCCTATAAATATCTTTAATGTTTTTATAATATCAAATGTGATTTCAAATCTTTCAGAGTTTGATTCTCATGTTGCCTAAATCATGGCTTGTAGTGGTATGCGTCGGTTCCTAACCAGACAAAAATTTGGGGTCAAGAAATTTCTCACCGATTTTGGAAGATTGTACGGGTGCATGATACAACAATTAAAATGACCTGCACACTTCCATGATATATGCAGTGTTTCCCAAACTGTGTGCCGCTGAAGAGGCTGAAGTGTGCCGCGAAAGTTTTATGTTTTGAAAAAAACTTAATAAGTAGCTCTCGTTGCAAGGTTTGTGAAAAGTAGGTTTTCGATTTCATAAAGTATGTGTGCCGCAGCCAAATTCAGAATGTATTAGTGCGCCGTAACATAAAAGAGTTTGAAAAGCGCTGATATATGATCTAAAGCCGTGGTTCTTTACCTGGCTTCGATGGAACCCCTAGGGTTCAATAGAGTCGTTTCATGGGTTCGACGAAAGTCATCTGAAACATGACTAAAAGCGTGGGACTACTGTATAATTAAATATAAACTGTTGATTGATTTCATTTCAGTAACCCATTTTACTTTCTGTTTTATTGGGCAAAAATGAGGTTCGACAAAAGCTTAGAAAACTACCTAAGGGTTCGGCGTGTTTGTAAAGGTTAAGAACCACTGCACTCAAGGCTGCAAAGTTGTGTCACGCTACGAAAATTAGAAGAACCTAAACATTTTTGTCAAGACCATACCAAGAAATTTCAAGCGACTGAGAATTGTATCTGAAATTGCTTCTGCATTGAGAGAAGGAAGATCTAAGAAACCAATAAAATTTTCACGGATTGTGGTTCCATCTAGATATCTCAGAACCAGAGCAAGTTGCTCTTTGCCCGATATATCGGCAGATTGGTCAGCAATTACCGAGAAATACGAGCGATTGACTTCGCAAATGATATCGTTAATTTCGCAGTAACAGCAGAACCCGTGGTCATGACTTCGTTCTGAATCTGTGGACTTGTGAATTTGGCGTTTTTCGTATTTTGTGAAGTTTTCTGCTAAACGTGTTCACCTGCATCAATCCTCAATTTGAGCAGGTCAATAAAACTGCCGGTACCAGCCTCGTGACTTCGTAAGGGGGAGTTATTAGTTGTGCACAACAGAACAGCTGTTTCCACATTCATAACTATTTACCAAGTTTCTCTCGCTATTCTTGCACTGTCTTCAGCCGTGCCGGATTAACAAAGGGCGGGGCCTGTGGCATATTAACAGCGCGGGCGCCTAAGTTAAAAATACACTTGAACAAGTGCAAACTGTAAAATCATAAATTCTATGGGCATTCATGTGACTACCTTTAGGTATACTGAATTTCGTAAGTGCGAAAAGCCTGGTCCTAAATAGCAACTGGTGGACATTATGGGCTACATACCGTTTTAACCATAACCGTATGTACTTATCTTTTTACCAAGAAGGAATAATTATTGCACACCTCACAAGTTGAGTCCAAAGGCAGTAATTAGTGCATGCAGACTCATCAAGAAATTTGATCATTGCTATATTTTACAAATTTAACGTTCAAAATTTTACATTCATGTCACAATCAATGCGCCCGTAAAACAATGAAGAGATTCTCAACCACAGCATCTTCAAATCCAAAAAAGCAATCCGAAATCATGCACAAGCAGCCCTTGACATATCAGAGATAGATTCGAGTGCTGACGTATGTCTAGTTAGTGCTTAATCTGCAAGCCATTATATGTCAAGCAATTTGGTTAATCCTAGCCCTACTACTCATCTCAGCATCTGTACTGGTTACTGATGACTCTGCACATTTTACGCCTGTGGAAGAAATTACTGTAGGCCTATTCTTGAATCGAGTGGAAATTACAGTAATACAACATACATTTCTAAAATTTGACCAGAGTCAAAAAAAACGAGATTTTCAATAAAAACCCCAGAACCCCAGATAAAATAGAAAAACCCCAGATCTAGTGAAAAAAACCCAGCAGTGTCAACACTGTTCTCACGGGGCGTGGGACTTGGCTGATGAACTTAAGAAAGCTTAAATTTTAATTAGCCTGATTTATTTCCTCACCTCCTTTCAATTATTTCTGCTTACAATAGGCGACCAAATTTTGCCGCCCCCTGGAAGGTGCCGCCCCTGGCTATAGCCAGAGTAGCCAGTGGGTTCCTACGCCACTGCCTCAAACAATTTGCAATGTGAAATATACTTTCACGCAGAAGCAAATTTCCAGAAAAAATAAAAAGTTTCATTTACTTTCAGCGAATAAAGTTTCTGTATAGCATGCGTAACATATAGGGTCCGCCTTCTGGGAGTCTGCCTCGGGCACCTAAATTCTAATATCAACTTTTCGTATACTCAGTGGGGGTTCTAGAATTGAAAAAGTGGGGGAGCGACTGCCGAGGCAGGGAAAAGTAGAGAGGAGTAACATAATTGTCTATCGTGCATGGTGGTTTTCCGTTGTTTTGAAAATTAAGTTGCTATGATTAACCCTATCAAGCCCAAAATGGCCTAATTGTGAATATCGTTAAATATGAATTAGCGTTATTATTCACTAGAGACATAAACCCCACTGTAGATTACGCCGTACCAAATTTGGGCGAATGTCTCAGATCTCTATGTAAGTTGGTCAAAAGTTGCAGTTGGCCTCATCATTCACAAGAATGACAAAAAGTTGAAGCAATTGTTGTTTGACGCCTTCTTTATGAGCATTTCCATGGAAACAACCCAAAAATATAACAATGCAAGATCTCAACAACCGCAAGAGCTAGGACAATTTTTTTAAATGAACCAGAACTAACATGTTCCTATATGCATTTAACAAATTTGACATGCTTATTTTATACGTTTTTTGAGATATTTAAAATTTCTTGATTTTTTGATGATTTTAGACCTAAGGTTTTGATTTTTGATGCTTGCTGGTACATGTATGAAGCTTAAGTGGAGATTTTTGAAAATATCTAGTTGAACATTGCAATCCACAGTGTAATGATCAGCCAGAAGCTTAATGAGTGCACTTTGAAGCACACTGTCATAAAGTTTCTTTGTTATAAATCAACAAAAGATATCCTGTATAAAATGTTTGCGTTAAGCAACGCTACGCATAGGAATACTATCACTGAAGCTAACTACTTCATCACTCACAAAACAAACTAATGCCTAAACCATACAAAATGAGATATCACTGCCAGGTAACATTAGTTATCACTGGTGTAAGTAGAGAACAAAGGCATGGAAATTTTCACCAGTTTCTACAAGATTTTGATATGGAATAGAAAAATGCATCACACTGCCAAAATAAGTGCAGGAAAAACTTTATAAAGCTTCTTTCTTTCGAAAACGGTCAGGTTTCTCGGAGGTATTACAGTAAAGTGCAAGATTGTTTTGAGAGATAACAGGTTTATTGCATCATTGGTATTCGTCAGGAATTTTACTAATCATTTGAACATTTAAACAAAATATTGCAAGGAATGGATCAAAATTTATGTCGATTTTTCGGACATATTGCGTTTAGTAGGAAGCCACACATTTTTCCCTGATGATTTGAGAAAAAAATTCTCAACTTCCTTCATGTCAAGGAGTAATAAATGCGCAAGTTCGGAGAGTTTTTTAGTTTTGCACAGATGCTAGATCAGTGGTTCCCAACCTTTTTCATCTCGCGACCCCATTTCAAAATATGACGTAACCTCGCGACCCAATCAAAAATATGACATAGTCGCTCAGCCCCAGCCATTAACTGCAGCATTAAGGTGTTCAAATAACAACCGACAAGATGAAAAGCACATCATTTTACATGGCATCCTACATCCACTGTATTTACATACGCATAACTAACAGCACCCATGCTAATCAGTAGGACGACTTTGCTTGCAGCCGTGCAACTAGTCTTGAAATTCGTGGAGACGTATTGGTGATAGCTAAAGTCATGTCATTCTAAATTTCCGGTCTATTCATTGACTTCTGTTTTACTGTAATGTGAACAGATGTTAAAAATCCAGCCTCACAGACAGGGGTAGATATTAGAATTTAGGGGCCCGAGGCAAACTCTTAGAAAAGTGCCCTGAAACAGTTGTTGAGGAGCCCCCTTTGTCACGTTTGCAAATAATTGTTGCTTTATTTTAGAAAGCACATGACTTGCTTCAGATCTTATAAAAATGTGGCTTCAGAGTGGTTTAAAAGTTTTTCAACAGGAACGTGCAAAAGCCTGTTTTTTGCTGAGACCATTCGGTCGCCTTTCTTGCAATAGTATTAAAACTTATTGAAACAGTATTCTTAACCTGATATTTTGGACATTATGACCGAATTGACTTAATTTGTTTGGTCATTTCAAACTAAATTCGGTCGATGACTGGAAAAAGCCAGGCAGAAACCAAGTGCGAAACTATCAAATGACACCCGCGGAATCTCTGAAAAAACGAGCACTCCAGAAGACTATTTTTCGTTCACTTCTTGTATCCGCTCCTATGCTCACAGTGGTAGGTTGAAACAAATGGAAGCAGACAACAAAAAGGGAGCATAGTTGGTTTGGTATTGTTGCTGCATAGCGCATCAAGACTGCGTCCGTGATTTTCCAGAGAACAAGTCGCGTGGTTAGGAATCATTTCGCAGCTGCAAATAGGCTCAATCGTGAATAACATAACCATTTCATTTAAAAAGTGAATACAACATTGTTGCGGAAAGTTTCCCTTGCAGGAAATGCAAGAGCATAATTATTTTTTTTAGGATGAAATAATTTGTTTGAATCGCAAATTGCACTATGCTAGAAAGTTACCTTGAACTTTTATGCGCATCACTATCACTTGTTAGGCTTGCTGGTAATATCCCGCCATCTGTCAACTATAAGTGTTCTTTTTGCTAGAATCATGACCTTGAACCATAACTTATACAAAATAATGAATGCAAAAGGTTATGGAAT
>Ga0210059_1002279_pt1 | contig 29915 bp, 15 predicted proteins | sample Ectturendosymbi2_FD_188042 | JGI IMG/M metagenome (GOLD analysis project Ga0210059, IMG submission 188042) | Ecteinascidia turbinata endosymbiont from Florida, USA - Sample 2 (SPAdes) (version 2) | ecosystem: Host-associated > Tunicates > Ascidians > Unclassified | place: Key West, Florida...
GCTATGGATGGATTTTACAGGGTGCAGCATAATCCATAATTCACAGCACCAACATCATGAGAGACATGAACAGCAATTGCCAAATTCGTGAAATCTGTACATCAGTGTACATGCTTTCCAACTCCATACAACTCTTTGTTCACTAGCCTGCACAGTATATGTTTACCGACGCGTCTGCCACACGTTAATGACTTCAGACATGTAAACCGAACGGTTCAATGACGTCAAAACGGGCTGTCTCGTTTTGGCGGACCGTCGCTTGACATGTAAACGTAGTAATTGTGATGTCAGATATAAACAGCAAGAATTGATTCACATGTATAGTTGCGGCAGCAGGTGTTGAAACACAGTATCCAGTCATTTCAACGACCAATGTGAAAACAGTAGTTCCAGAAATTAAGATAAAAAACGGGAGTAATTCTCGGGATAGACCAGCGACATTTACAAAAAGTTAATAGGTTTTTGACGTTTTCAAAAGTCAGGATAAATTGTTGGCGCTTGATCTGAATACGAACACGAAGCAAAGATGTCAAACACTTTCAGTGCCGGCAGCAATAGGAACAACTTGAAAGGATTATACATCTTGGCCCGCAATGTTCTCCATTATCACGTCATAAATTATGAGCTCATGTATACAACAGTGATGTTGGAGTTGTTTGATTTTGAAACATTCAGGTTGAAAAAAGCAAAAAACTGGTGAAAGTAAATCTACTTGAAACTATAATCACTCCCTCTACCCGTGGATGTATGGCTGCCAGGAACGACGGTAGCTCGTTTTTTGTAGATAAGGAAGAATGACACGAAACCATCTCAAGCTTTCAAACGCATTCGCGTAAAAAGCTTCACGCAGTTGTGATAATCACTTGCCAGCCAATCAACGAAGGCTGCGTCTTCGTCGGATCCTTCCGATGACGACGAATGGCAAGTACGCCACAAACGGTTGAAGATACAGCCTTGGATGCACCAAAGCTTAAGATCCCGTCTTCTCCTGCTTTTATTGGTGGAAAGTCAGCGTACTGGTATGACGTCATAATATGACAATTTTGTCTGACGCTTGGTATGAATCAAACACTGCTATAATGATAGATCAGGAGTGAAAAAATAACAGAAGCTGTTCCAGTTCTCTGAAAAGTCCATAGGTATCACTGTTTACCACTAAAAATTTCCTCGGATGATTTTCACTGATTGTATAGCAGGGATTTTTTTAAGGAAAATGTTAGGTACCCCGTATAGATCTGTAGGGACCCGATTCCTCGATTCTAGGGACCCGATTTTCTCTGATTTTTGGAGCCCGATGATAATTTTCTCTGATTCTGGGGACCCGATTTGAAATTCTAGGGACCCGAATCGGATCCATAAAACGCCTTAAAAAAACCTGCGTATAGTCATTAGTGCTATTGTTGCAACCTCACGGTTAGCGTTGCGCTGAATGCGCGGTTCACCACGAATGGAATGTGCGCGAAGACCAACCCAGATATACGTGGCGCGAACAAGCAACAATAGAGTGATGCCGATGGAGTGAACTTGGTGAGAGACCTCTAATGCTGGTGAACCGTTGATTGTACGTGCTAATGGTGACGTCGGGTGATATGCATTGTTGCTTGCTGCCACAGTGCGAAGCTTTGCGCACTTGCCGCTCGGGCTTTCCGATCGCAACACTATCAATGCAATCATTTCATTGAATTCTTAATAGTGCGCAATAAATATAAAAAACGACGCAAAAGACGTCAACAACACATGAGCAGCGAGAAAAAGAAAAACTTAACGGCAATCACCCTCCCACCTCGCACGTTTCGCACAATCCACCAACGAAGAGGGGGTGCTTGCTCTGTATTTCGATGCTTCCACATCCAAGACAAACGCCATCCAAATGAAGAACCTTTTCTCTGACCTTCAAATAACCCGAGCATTCTGTTATTGATTTGTTTGCATTTTTGCTGCAGACTAGGACACCAACATTTAGACAACCCTGTTTCATTAAGTGCATTGGCATACATTCGGATAGTCATGCATGTTGTTAAATGTTTTTGTTTAATTAAATGAGAGAAATTCAATTTTCAGCCTGACACAAAATGCTGTTAACGTGCACAGCGTGATGGGATAATCACCTAGCATGCATATTTCTCTGTTTGCAATAAATTTGTTGGTTGGAATCGACTGAAGAGATGCTAGAGCTTAGACAACATACTGCAGAAAAAAATACATCGCACAAAAACGTTGACGTATTTGAATCAGAAAATAACATTAGTGCGTAGCCGGTAAATGCAAAACTGCGAGAGTTAATAATTTGTACATTCGTTGCTACTGTGCTTTACGAAATCGAAATTTTACGAGGGCCTTGAATCATGCCAGTTCTAGTTAGAGAACACTTTCAAGCGAGTTGAACGTTCCACGCCATCTGCTGCACAGGTGAGATTTTAAAGCTGACACATTCATAAAAAGACTTGTACGAAAAATTCAATGCCCTGGCAATTAAAAAATCACTTTCACCTTCTCCAAAGAAGAAGAAAGTTGTTTGGTGAAGTCCATCACTTTTGCGCCCAGCGTCTTTGCTGCTGGTGTCTTCTTTTTTTCCACAACAGATTGCTTCGCCGTTTCTTCGAAACCCATCTCTTCTTCTTCAGAGTCTTCATCAGCAACAATTAGATCATCTGAAGCAAAGTACCCGGAGCTTATCCTCATCCCTTATTTATTTCCTGTAGTTTTAAAAAGCGCGATACTGCCTTTTGAAAAAAATCGTACAACTCGTTGTTTCAAAAACATACATACCTCGATGTTAACAAATTTTAAGCTGCAAGCGTTTACAGCATGACGAAAACCAAATGGCTCAACAAGAACTAGAAAACCAATGACGTTCCTGCAGTTATTTTCAGCCCAAGAATTAAATTTACGTTCAGTCCAATAAAAACAAAAATTAAATTTATGTTCAGTCCAATAAAAACAAAAATTAAATTTATGTTCAGTTCAATAAAAACAAGAATTGGAATTTAGAGAAATTTAAAACAAGCAATTCACGCTGTCTCCCAGTGTTAGCTCAAAAGCTGTGACGGAATAATGCAGATTCGAATAATGGCTGCGACAGAGATGCCATGGGTTGACTTTTTTAAGGTTGGACCAGCCTTTACCCACCACAACAAAACTTGTAACCGAACCAGTACCCGGACTCCGCCCAAGCTGTAAAACACACCTCAGATAAAAAGTGCACTATCATCATTAAGTGGCATTTCGCATTTCAATAAGCCAATTTTATGGTGTACTAGGAGGGGTTGTCACAATGGGGAGGATCGGCACGAACTTCACTAAATGTCATGTGACCGCTGACCTACAATAGCTGCAGCGAATGAAGCTTCTCTGATTCCTTAAGCCAAATACGTTCGATCAACAAACCTGCAAAAATTTAAGTGTTAAGAACGTTTGTTGAAGGAGACCACTGTATGTTAAACTATAAACTTCCATCAACTTTCCCGATGGGCAATGTTCTTTGAACTTATAACAACTCTTTTCTAATGTTTAACATCATAGATAACAAGTTACGTATTATTATTAGCCACCATGATTACAGATAATATGACTTTTTTTATTTCTGTTCATCAAGAGAAACCTATGATTAATAGAATGTTTTTGAACTTTTCAAAACCAAACTAGGTCTGCGACATTGAATAAAAGCTTGGCTTTGTCAGATACATTGCATCATAATCAGATAGACTGCGTCATAATGAAATCAAAAAAACAACTGCCACACGTCTACATTATTTCCCAATTAATTTAAGCTTTTCTCCTTTACAAATCAACTTAGTACATACAGGACCACAAGCCTGCTTTACTGTTTACATTGCCCAATGGGCAGTGCCCACGTCATGTATCAACTTCGAAATGACATAGACTAGCACACGGCAACTAGGATCGAAACTTTTCAAATCATATGTAAAGCACAAGGTAGATATTCCTTAGCTAACTATCATATCAATTTTTCAACCATTTATTGACATATGACAGTCTATAACAGTGGTTCCCAACCGGGGAGGAATTCCTCCCCAGGGAGGTATTTCGTGAGTTCAGGGGAGGAATTTCCACTTTACAGTTAAGTTACCTATTAACTGTAAGTGTTGTCCTTCATAAGTTGACACTGGCTCTTTCAGTTAGTTATATCACGTTATATTTGAAGTATTTCGTGGACTATCACACATTTTTGCTGACAGACTTTAGTGCCATTATTTAACAACAAATAATTTTTGTCCCACTTTCATTAATCAAGTTGTTGTCGTCAATAAAGACCATTGTTCCAATTGTGATAAATACTAGCCTGCGAAACAGCACAATTGAATAAGGGGAGGATGAAACGTTCCAAAATGAGCAAAGGGAGGAATGCATCAAAAAAGGTTGGGAACCACTGGTCTATAAAAAACAAGCAAGTTCCACCTGAATTTAATGCGCAATAAAATATGGGCAACGTGTCGCCTGCAACAATGCTTGTCGAATTTGCATTACATCGCCAGGAATTTAAGTGTTCGCCCACAAGTTGGTCATTTCGTTAAGGCATTTAATGTCTTCATTTAAAACAATATATATGCCTTTGTTCAACGATGCGCATCTTCGTCCAACTTTTCTATGCGATCACTTATCTGTCTTATGCTTTCTACCAATCTCCAATTTTCTCCCGCTATCTAATGCTTCAGCGTTAGATACGCTAACAAAGGCCGAATATAATAGATGCTGTTGGTGTTTTGTTTCAGCGTTTACTCCACTTCAGTATTGAATGCATGCACCAGCCAGCACCTATCCTGTGATACGTTGTTCCCAAGTATTTTTGAATATTTGTTTTCGTTTGACTTCCCTGTGTTATGGAACATGCGTCTGAGTCAAACAAGGAAATGAATAAATAAAATATGCCTTCCAGCCTACAGATGCACTTATATCATATCTATCAAAGAGTTAGGTGCGTAAGATACACAGCAGTATTAGCATAATGCTAAGAACGATAATTAATAAGCAAACCGCAAAGACACTGAATAAACAGTCATTCATAACTTACTGTAAGCCTAGAAAAACAGCAAATGTTTCGACAAGCCTATCTTTAAGTCAAAAAATGTTAGTTCATTTGTAACGCCTTTTCACTGCATTAGGCCTGTGCAGCCTGCACTAATGTGAACTTACTAAAAGCAAAAAATCCACCAGCGGGATGGATTGCGCATTACAACCAACGTCATTGCAATGAGCTGGTGGTGACCCGTATGATGAACGAAATGGGAGATTGGCGATGCCGTTTCGGCGGTGGACATTTGTCCTAGATCGTATGATGAAACGGAAATGTTGGGGAAAAAAAACATTAACGGCCTTTATTGCGGCTCTAGCTTAACGACAAAGGTTAATGTATTACATAAAAACGCTATTTCAAAGGCGGCTATAGATGACAGCCGGATCATCACGTAAATTTCAAGGAAATGCAAAATTGCATATAACAACGTCAACATTTTCGAACGTTTGCTGCTAATTGTCAGCTACACGCGAAACCTAGCGGAGGAAACTCATGGATCTTAAAGAGACCTTTTCATTTCCAGTTGAAACTGGTTAATTCCAGTGCTGCAGGAAACAGTTTTGCAAGGTTTGATTTGCAAACGTAGTTTTGCTAATTGTTGGTTGTATTCGATAACGTGCGTGACAAACCCGAAAACCATGCGTAATAATATATATTCCCTTCCATGGCAGTGGCACTAGTCTACACCAAATTCATGGCTTTCCAAACCTGACGCTTTTAAAGCAATATGCAACCGCAACGCAAGAACGAATAACTACAAAGTTGTGCCATGCAGTTATGTTTTTCTTAACAGATGTAAATTGTCAGGAACACCAACCTGCATGCAAATTTCGAGGTAAAAATCCGGTATAACCTTCTGGATAAAACGAATCCTCAGCCCATTTTAGTCCTGCTTCCGGTGTAAGCTTCCTTTTTCCTGTTGCAATGTGCCAAGATGAAATCAATAAAAACGAGCAACCGAAAATGTAATGCCGATCACCAAAATATTTTTTTCTTCATGCGTTTGCAACTGAATGACACATGGACTAGGTTCAGTAGAAATTAGCGCTTACTAAAAGGAAGTAGTTTCAACTTCACTTTCATAGTTTACCAACAACTTATGCGAAGTCAGCTATTAGTATTCATGACGTTTAGCGTTTTAATTGACCAAAAGCCTTGTTATTCTATTTGAGAAGAAAACATGAATGGGCTTTGTCATACTTTAACGTTCGCCAGTAAATGATTTGAACAAGTCCAAACATCCCAACAAAAACAGGCAACTGACGTGAACGTTTTGCAGCTTCCATTATCGCTTCGTCGACCGCTTTCTTGTACAAGCTGTTCCTGGAGTAGCTATGTGGCTTGTAGTAGGTTTGGAAGTCGTGAAAATAAGCCATTTCCAGCACAGGCGTCTACAAAGCAACGAAAGGTTTACGTTTATGATGCATAAAATCTTTGACGTTGCTGGCAATTAAATTACAAATGCGTCGATTCGACTTCCTCTACAAGCGACAATAATTGCTAGACACTTTGTATTCAGGAAAAAAAATCCTATTTGTAGTGATTTGGAAAACATTTGCGACAAGCGCACCGAACCGTTAACACCTAAGTCAGTTTCATACTCCAGAAAGCACGTTTTTAGTTGACCGAGTACATTGAACACGCCCGCGGTGAAGTTGATACCAACATCCTCCTAAACTTTAATTGGAAAGGTGAAACAATTTTGCATTGTAACACTTTTATGTGCTCTGGTGTTATCATTAAACAACATGATGCAGTATTACGTACAAATGATAATGATCAATCAACAGCAGTTATAAAAATATGTGTTTTTCTCTGATTTCAGCTTGCATCCGTCACTTCAATCACCAGGATTTCTCCTGATGAGCGTATCAAATGTTCATTTTTTCTCTACTTGTCTATGCGGCCAAAACTCACACTGACAACCCTCGTCTAACAACACACTACAATTTCTCTGCACACACACCCACGAGCTTACTTCAGTAAATTTGTAATCGCCAAACCACTTTATCCATCTTGTTGGATCATCAGGAGGGTCAATAGGTCCTACGAGTTCGTGGTGGTTTGCGATTCTTCCAGGCCACCAACCAAAACCTTTACATTTTCCCCACACGAGCTGCCACGTAACAATGATGAGAGGAAGATCAACAGAAGTGCGCAACAAATACATTGTACGTAACAAATGCAACGCCGACAGTGGCAAAGCAACGAAAAACCTAGCTAACGCAGGGAAAGCGGGTTACAAAGCCTCGATGCAAGTCGATTTACTAATGAAAGTTCACATTAAGATGCTGGATCCTAATGCAATACAAATACTTGGTTTTCGATCTGCCATCTTGAAACACATAAACTGTTTGCCCATCGTCGAGTTTGCTCCAGTACCGGTTAGTGTTACTTGAAATCAGGGGTACAACATTATATTTGTTGTGTATGATGTAATGAAACAAACAGCATCCATTTATGTTGGAACATCTAGACCAGGGGTCCCCAACCTGGGGTACATGTACCCCCAGGGTGCATTTTCCTATCTGAAGGGGTACATTTAAGGTTGGCGATAGAAGAGAAAAATGTATTTACATATTGTTTACTTCCAAATATTTATACATATAACAGCGAATATTATTTGCAAATATCATTATATACTTATCGTTAAATATATCCGTGAATAATCATGACAAAAATATTTTGCCATAAGAAATTGTAGGGGTATATGTTCTTCTGTCAAAATGCTGAAGAGGTACATACTCATTTGTCGGAATGCTGAAGGGGTACGTGGTAAGAGGAAGGTTGGGAACCCCTGATCTAGACCAATGATTAAAAATCACCAAATTTTCCGCAGGATTAATGCGACGTGCTGGTGGTGGAACAGGGGTTGAAAATTCACATTTCACTTTCATTGACTTCCCACGTTTTTTCTGGATTTCTTCATTTTTACCGCCCTCCTTCCTGGCAAGAAGAAACATTGATCTATTCAATTGATCATTTTAATATCCGTTTTTACTCTGGGGATGTTGTGGGGGCAGCAGCTCTAGGATGACCCGAAATACCTCATGGTTTTCAGAAATTTCAGATAGTTCTGCTGGCTCCACACCAAGACGGGACCAACCCACGATATAATCACACCACCTGGTCACTGGTCGACACCTGGGCCACTTCCCCGTGGGTGTGGCCAGTAAGACTTGCCTCACCCCGTGGGTGTAGCCAGCCAGTAAGTAAGACTTGCCTCACCAATCTTTACTGGGCATTCTGGTAATGTGGCTGGACCGTTGTTGCTTAGAAACTAGGGTGGAGTGACATTTCAAAATTTTTCAATTCAAAATTTGGGGTGGTCTAAATAGTTGGAAACATGGCTGAAACTAACTTTAAAATTGATATTAGGTGGTTGACTCCAAAAACCTGCTTGCTACCTCACCCTCGGGGTCATGTGGGGGTCAAATTTCATGAATTCGTCATAATTCAACTTCTAGGTGGGATAGAAAACTGATTTTGGGCTCAAAAGATGCGGAAGACAGACGTTTCTATTGGTGATAAGAGGAAAATTTTGCCTTGCTTCATTATAAAAAAAGTTATTACTGAAAAACTGTTTTTGACACCTTTTTCCCATAAATCGCAAAGATAATGAATAAACTAGTTCATTTTGAAGTTGCATTCAAATTGCGATTTTAAAATTTTGACTTGTTTCAAAGGAACATTCTTATAATCAATGAAGTTTAACCACTAGATATTTTAATGCATACAACCGTGCTCTGCCGGATTGAGAATAGTAGAGCGGCCATCCTGTCGTGAAAGGCAACTAATGGGCCACTTTCCTGATCTGTGATACAGATTGGTGTTGGGAAGGGCATCCGGCTGTAAAAATTTCTGCCTCAAAAAATCCTCACGAAAGTGGGGTACACCCGGCCACCCTCACTGACGGGACAGGATCGGATAAAAATTGGATTGTTACTACTACATCGTAGAAACAGAAATATTGAAAAAACTTTTGACAGTTAGTTGGTAACTGTCAAAAGCTGACGAACTGTCCCACCAACAAAAAAGTTGTGTTTGGGACAAGCAATAACTAGAAATTGGTTCACTGCACGCTTCCAATGTATTGTTTGTTTGTACCAAAAAATTTTTTTTCAATTAAGCTAACTGATCTATTTGATCGAAATTAACCACTTGGACAAACTTTCTAGTTTACGTTGAAGGGCTCGGCCTTTCTTGATTTTTCGTGAACTGTTACGCTCTGTTTAATCGCGTGGTTTCTCTCTGGCACTCGTCATCGCGCACGTGTGTTATCTCCAGAGGAAAAGTGTCTTTCTTAGACCGCTACCAAACGCAGATTTTCTTAGCAGTGACTGGTTTATGAGGCTCTGGGAAAGTCAGCCTTTCAGCTTCGAAAATTTTTAGTACTGTTGTTGTAACTAGCCACAGTTCGTGTTTTTTCTTTACTTGTTTTTAAGTGCCAACATTTCGCCTGTAAGATTTGTCTTACATTTACAGGACTGATGATGCGTTGGAAAACGCGAAACTAGTTTCCCCGTCAATAAACTGTGACTGATTTACTTGCCGCCATCTTTGTGACCTATAACTATGAAGTTAGTTAGTAAATATCAAGCATGTTATTGTTAGAGTTACCATGCATTTCAATATTGTTTCTGTCCATTTTTAGATTTTATATGATATCTACTTGTAGACATAGCTTGCTTTATCAACATGTTGACCAGAGGAAAAAGCACTAATACTATAGCATTGCATGATATCCATGCATTTGCCAGTACAAAAATATTTCCACCCAGGAAGTTACCAACTACTGAGGATGTGATTTGTCGTGTTTTGTCTGAATCAAATTGGCGTACACGACAATCAATTGATGCTGTGGCCACAGAAGTGGTACAACACTGGATATATTGTAATGTATGTCCATTGCACCGTTCTACAGTTGCAGAAAGATTCATTCAGTGGTGCTTTCAGTCATTTTTTTTTTCACAGATCAGGAAAGTGGCCCATTTTTACGACAGGATGGCCGCTCTACTATTCTCAATCCGGCAGAGCACGGTTGTATGCAATAAAATATCTAGTGGTTAAACTTCATTGATTAGAAGAATGTTCCTTTGAAAAATGTCAAAATTTTAAAATTGCAATTTGAATGCAACTTCAAAATCAACTAGTTTATTCATTATCTTTGCGATTTATGGGAAAAAGGTGTAAAAAACAGTTTTTCAGTAATAACTTTTTTTATAATGAAGCAACGCAAAATTTTCCTCTTATAACTAACAGAAACGTAAGTCTTCCGCATCTTTTGAGCCCAAAATCAGTTTTCTATCTCACCTAGAAGTTGATTTATGATGAATTCATGAAGTTTGACCCCGCACATGACCCTGATGGTGAGGTAGCAAGCAGGTTTTTGGAGTCAACCAGCTAATATCAATTTTAAAGTTAGTTTCAGCCATGTTTCCAACTATTTAGACCACCCCAAATTTTGAATTGAAAAATTTTGAAATTTCACTCCACCCTATTAGAAACACCTCTATTCGGAGAAATGATCTGACATTCAGGTTTTCACGATATTCACAGCTGCTCACTTTGTCGCGAAGTTTTACGCTTTGAATTCGTCGCAAAAATTCAATCTCTGCCGGTTGCACTTGAGATAGCATTCTTTCAGTCATTAACTAAGATTCATGACCATTGGTAAGGATCGGAAAAAGACAGATTTAAACTGACAACTTGCGTTTCAAAGCTCCCATTTTGTGACCAAAAGCCATGAAGTTCGCAGGTGGACTGGCAGCTGTTCCAAGCAGCTGTAGTTTCGTCTGCTGCTCGGGTATGCTGACGGAAACGACTCGGTGAGTCCAGTACTGGCAAAAAAGTAACCACGCAGTAGAAAACCAAGTGGTGACAGATGCTATTCGAGCGAAGAAAGTAGCCTAAACAAAGGTACATCTTCACTACATTCGCAGTAAGCCGCGCATGTTCGCAGCCCTTACGCTGAAAAAGTCAAAAATGTATTCTTGTGAGAATTTCGGGTATAAACTGCATTCCAATTATCGGCAAGTCGTCAAAGTGTTCTGGCAAACCATCCGACGTGTTCGCGTCGAAAGATCTCATACTGGTAGATATATCAAATACCAAAATGTCTTACTCAGAAATGAGGTATTTGGAAGATGGAGAGTGTATTTCAAAGATTTTTAAACCCAGTAGCTGTCACACCATCGGACACACATGGGGTACATTTGGGGAGGAATATGTCATTACTGCGGTCGAAGACATCCTAGCTGTCAAAGCAGTGAAGGCTGCAGGTTGCGATGAAATGCGACTTGAACTGCTCAAAGCTTTGAATCGAAGATTTCGTTGGCTGGCTGGTGTATGTCATTGTCAAGGCCTGGTGTTCTGGTAGAGCAGCAAAAGATTGGCAAACTGGGTGATAATCCGCGTACAGGAAAAGGGTGACAGGAGAGAATGCACTAACGACCAGGGCATCTGTCTCCTTTGCCTCCCTGGAAAAGTATATGCCAAATGCCTTGAAACAACATGCCGCAAAACAATTGAACCAAAGTGGAGGACACGCAGTGGGCTTTTCGTCCCGGCCGTAGCAACACAGATTAAATTTTCGCTCTCCAGAAAATTCGAGAAATCTTGGGAGTATGCCAAAATGGCCTGCAGGTGGTTTTGTCGACCTCGAGAAAGCATACGACCGGGTTCTTCGTGAAAAGCTTTGGGGAATGTTGCGGGAGTGCTGTCTTGACGGCCGCCTGATACTGACCGTCAAGTCATTGTATTCCTGCCCAGACGTTTGAGTCCGTGTCGGCAGAATTAAACCGCAACCGTTCACCGTGGGTGTTGGACTCCGACAAGGGGGTCACCACTCTTCTTCATAGTTTATATGAAATGGATTGAGAGTGATAGCCGAGTCAACGAGGTTGCCACTATTGGAAGCTGCAGTATCAGACGTTTGCTGTTTGCGGACGATTTAATACTACTTGCATCTTCCAAACAGGTTCTTCAACATGCACTTGATCAGTTATCTGCTGCTTGTGAGCAAGGGGAATGAAAATCACCACTAAAAAGACCGAGGTATCGTGTCTCTCCAGAAATGCAAAGCAGTGCGCACTGGACGTAAGCGACATTACACTGCAGCAGGTGGAGAAGTTCAAGTACCTTGGGGGATATGCACGAGTGACGAAAGGCGGAACAAAGGCGATTAATTCACGGTTTGGTAAAGCAAACGCACTTCTGCGTGAACTTCATCTGTGGTCACAAAACGGGAGCATTCCAAACAGCAAAGCTGTCCGTTTCAAAATCGGACTTTGATCCGATCCCCCGTGGTCATGAATCTTGGGTAATAACTGAAATAATACCGTTTCAAGTGCAAGAGGCAGAGATGGGATTTTTGCGAAACGTTTGTAGTGTGACACTTCGCGAGAAAGTATGAAGCTGTGAAATTCGAAAAACTGTTAATGATCCCAGCTACGTGAGTTCAGCCATGTGACGAGAATATCCCAGGAAAGATTGGCGAGGCAAGTCCTGCCGGCTACACCCATGGGAAAGCGGCTCAGAGGTCGTATAAGGATCAGGTGGCGTGACTACATCTCCGACCTTACTTGGTACCATCTTGGTATGGAGCCAGCAGAACTATACTGAGATGGCTGTTGACTGTAAGGTATTTCATGTCCTGCTAAGACTGCTGCTCCACGAGCCTCCCTAGAGTAAAAGCGGGTATGAAAACCAATGAATAACTTACATTTTTGCATGACGTTTCAATTTCTCTGAAAAGTAACACGGTAGCAAGTAAAATACTTCAAAACTCTACATAACGCAAAAAATCACAGAGATTTTCCTGAACTCAAAGTAGTAAAATCGGGATAATCCGAACTCAAATTGCAAAACAATCGTTTAAGATTAAATGGCCAAAAAATCCAAAAATACCTAAATAATAGATAACACAACATACTTCTCATTTGATTTTGCTTGAAAATACTCTGGTTTTCGTCTCATGCGACGTGATTTCCAAGCACCAGTCATATTTCTCCGTTGCTATGCAATAAACAAGCGCTGGTTCAAATATCCTAAAGCTGCAAGTGCTAAGCACAAGGTTTATGATATGGAATCACTGCATTTGCCATCATGAAAATGTGAACTGAAGCCTCTGGCAACTTACGTTGGGGAGCAACAACGTTTCTGCCCCAGAATGTAAACAAAGGTTTAACAAGATAATACCAGCAATAAACTGTGATGTCAGACTGCCAAATATATGTTTCAGAGCAGAACCCATGTAGACGCCAGATCAGAATAATATCAGGAATGAGAACACATTGTTTAATACAAGCTGTGCCTGCTGCATAAAATTTCAGGGGTTGAATGGATTTTATTTTCAATTCGTATTTGAGTGTATTTTAGGAAAAAATTGATCAAAAGCAAAAACTCTCTTTTGTTGAACAAACATGTAGTGCCTTTGTCTGCAGAAAGTACTTCAAAACCTATCCAGAAGCTACCAATTTAGTTTTCAGTGCATCAGCAAAGCAAAAGTTTTAATGCACAACATCGAATAGTTAGATCCACGTTTTATAGGCCAACAGTTTTTGCCAAGTATGTGGAATAAGAAGGAAAACAAGAATAAAACTCAATCACTATATGCATGCCATTGCCAGACCAAATGCTCTATGATGGCAAAATAATGAGATAGTTCACCATAGTTTGAAAATGTATTAGTCTTGATCAAACTTTTCATTTATCTTTTCAGTAAATACAGCAGAATTTCATTTAGTTCAACCTTAACGCATTCAAAATTGTTCACCAATTTTCCAGATTCTGTTTGAATAAGATTTTAGGACTGAGAATGCATAGTGCTACGTGAAATCGATTTCCTATTAAAAAAAATTCTAATTGATTCAGTTGTTTGTCACCTTTGTGGAGACTAGTTACTTGCATACAACTTTCCAGTGCTCCTAGATATTTGCAATGAGTTCATATTTGTGTCCATGATTAACAGTCAAAGATATAAACGCATGCTGCTTTGGTTGGACCACTGGCATGAACAAACTGGGTAAGCTTTCAAACGCAATTAAGCAATTAATGCTTTCATTTGTATGTCAATATTTTTTCAAGAATCACCCAACATTTAGTGTCAAAGCATTAAAGTTTACAGCAAGATTATCATCAACATCAAAAAAGTAAATAAACAAGATGAAGCAGTTCAAGATGCTGAGAAATAAACAAATATACAACTTGCAACAACTAAGGGTACACTGGTATTCTGAGAAAGAAACAAATATACAACTTGCAACAACTAAGAGTACACTGGTATTCTGAGAAAGAAACAAATATACAATTTATAACATTAAGATCAACTGCAAAAACTAAGGGTGCACTGCAATTCTACATAGGTTTTGCAAATATGCCTCAATTCTTGAATGTTTGCAATATGGAAAAAAAATTAAGGTTTATTGAAAACAAAGAAATATTCAATCAAGTGGCGATAGTTTTGGTAAAATTCTGTGATCTATAACAAAATCAAATGTGTAAATAAAATATGCTCCTACTTCTGAAGTAAAATGTAGCTGACATAAAATGGAACTGTATTAGGTTTGGTCCATAACATTTAGTTTGAAGGTTCAATGACATGTACAGAGAAAAAAAACATACAAAGCATAAAAAGCACAACAAAAGTGTTGCACAACTAAACAAACAAGCAGAAAGGGCTTAAATTTACAAGTAATCTACCTGTGAATAGCATCTGCACAATACTATGAATTGAGATATATGATTTGTTCATATCATCACAAATTTGTGTGGTGATTTTGCTTAAACGGACATCACAACTCTTTTACATTTTCAACTGAGAGAAAAGCTATATTGCCCAACAAAAATTTTGTATCTGATAACTTAGAATAGCATCTAAGAATAGAGAAAATTAAAAAGGTTGAATCCAAACCTTCAATCAGATTTTTTCCATCATGTCTAGATTCATATTGTTGAAGATATGGTTTATGATTCACTGCATGCTTATTGGAGTGTTCAGCACTTTCTACTCTCAAGTTAGCTAAGAGATTTGTACAAACCTGAAAACTACATTGGGTAGCAAATTTTTTATACTCAAGATGTATTTTGTGCATCTGTGGCCTAGTTGTGATTGTCAGTTTAACCAGAATACGTGATTGTTATCTGTATCAGAAAAACATCTGAAAATTAACCATCTAACTTTGCTTCTATCCACATGCTTGCTATTCGCACTGACAATATCTGGTAGCTTGATGCCAAACACAGAGATTTCTAGAACTGCAGGATAAAAAAGTGCTTCTAGAAGTTTTAAAGTCCCTTGGTCCTAACATTTGAAATCCTGCAATGCTTAACAAACCAACAGTCATTGAAATGAAATGCCAATTCTAAGTTGTGGTGGTGTGCTTGTGCATTGCATGTTATCTTTACTGCACATATTGTGTGTGTGATGTAATCATCAACTATATCTATTGTGGAACATTGCCCGCATTTGTGGCCACTATTCTTCTGCTTGCTTTGGACTGCATAATGCAGTTGTGAAGAAGTTTGTGGGTGAAAGCTGTCATGTACTTTTCCTCAAGATTAGACAGTGACCTTAAAATAACATAAAAAAAGTTGTGTAATAACATTACAACTTCTTTTTTTGTTCTGTCAGACCAGTTAGTTAACAAATCTGTCATTTACTCAGTTGAATCTGCAAACTACTGAATGTTGTACCTGCGGTGTTGATTTTACCACCTCAGCCTAAGGTGGTACCTTCGTTTTCTGGCCATTCTCATGAGGAAAGTTTCTTAATCGAATTAATTGCACTGCAGCTTTAGCCTGCACAGCACAGTTTACACTTCTTTTAAGTGAAATATGCAATTATCACACCAGTCTACAATGAAAATAACATTTCTATGGGAATATCCAGTTTATGCATGTTATGTGATTAACTGGAACATTTTTTCACATATGAATACTGCATAGCTCTGGTTAAGGATTCCAGAACTGCATTCAATGAAGCAGTTTATGGATTTAATCAATGTACAATCAACCGAAGTTGTCTGTAGTCATTTTCATTGTAATTGCATTGATTTTGCCCAAGCTAGATTTTGAGATAAATTACAAAAGTTCGTTATTTCACATGGAATGTTTGCTCATGCCACTCAAGCCAGATTGGGTTTATGAATTTTTGTTCTCCATGCCCAGTGGGTTGGTTAGTTCCTTAAAATTAACATTTCTGGTTATGTCTAATAAATGCTGTAGTTTTCCAATTTCTGTTTTAGTTGGTTGGGAATAAAATCATAAAAGTTACAAAATATATGTTCATAGGGCATTAATTGCAAATTTAACAGACAACAAAATTACACAAAAAACTGAAGGGCAAGTTAATTTGCTGATGTTTGCTTTGAGGTATATCACATTTGTTCTGCAAAAGCAATACTTGCTTTCATTTGATTGCATCAATAATATCACCTTCCTTATTCGCAAGGCCTTAGTGCACTAACTTGTACAGAGCAAGTGGACAAATAGAAAGGTAAAAGCTGTCACTGATACTCTGATGGTTTCAGAAACAAGTGGGTTGAGAAATGCATTCACAATTTCAGATGTATTCCAAACCAAACTCTGAATTACTTCTTACCCTGCTCTTGTTATGAACTTAACGTTTCTAGCTTCAACATGAACTTCATGAAAAAATTCATCAAAGAATTTTTTGAAGTATTCCACTACCCAAAATGATAAAAATCAAGAAAAAACACATGAAGGAATGCTTTAATTCTGCAGGGTGCACCAAAGCCAAAAACAGCTCTAGCTCAGTTCATAAAACATTATAAGAACGGCTTGCAAGAACAATAAACATGCCCATCATTGCTTAAACTTATAATTGCATCATGCCTCACTTTTTCCTTGACCTGAAAAAATCACTAAAACTTCACACAATGAAAGAAATGAAATAGATGCTGAATACAGGGTACTTGTTTCCTAGAATAACTCTTTTCACAAATATTAATTATCCTTCTTAGCATAAATATTATCTTTTTTAGGCTATTGCCCCTGCCATACCGAAAAGTCTCAGTGAAAACAAACAGATCCTTGCTCATCAAACATAATGACTCTGTGTTGCTACAGCCTTGTCTCAGCCGTGTTTCCTATCCTCATCACATGCCTGTCAAGGCCTTGTCAAAAGCTTACTTAAAACCCTCGTTTAACGAGGGGCCACCTTCCTATGGGGAAATGATGCTGGAAAAGTAAGTGATGCCATGGTGGCTTGATCATTACAGCATGAATCATTGCCAGGACAAGCAGACATACAGCAATCTTAGGATGGCCTTGCTTCCGAAGTCTATCTAAGAACTTTCCTCAGTACCCCTGACCCATGGAAGAACGTTTTTCTCCTTGCAAGACAATGAGAGCCATTCTGCTGTTTGGTCAAAATTACAACCAGCTGCCAATGTTACCAATTTGCTTCATCCTGATGAGCTTCATATTGTAGTTGCCACAAGGTGCTTTGGCGCACCATGGATTCTCTTGCTCTTAAAATGCAGGTTCCTTCCTCTAACTATAACTATATCATCAAAATATTATTAAACCACCTCAATAGGAATTTTTTCTATTCAGGAACGTGTGGGTTTACGTTATATTACTATTTACCTACTGGTCTTATAAAATATATTTGCTAGGGCATCTTGACCAGATAACATTAGGGTTTATCAATGTACTAGCCTTGGAAAAATGATATAACCAACTATACACAGAAAAGACTATATTTTTGTTTTCTGCTATAAAATTTAGTGCTTGTTGTATATTGTTTTCTATTTTCTTTATCTTTCTGTGGGAAAGTGTAGTTTACTCACAATCACTAAACTAAATACATCTATCATCATCCTACGTCCACCCTTAAACTTGTGAAATTGATAAATGCCTGACAATCTTGTCCCTAAGCCCATGTTTCAGAGGTCACTTCCTAGTTTCAGATATAACAGTTGTGCATACCTTTGCTCTATGTTACTACCTCGTCAACAGCAACCATTAGACATCACAACAACAGACACCATGATTTCAAAATGCATAAAGTACAATGACCTCTGAAACACCTACATACTTCATGCAGTTGTAATTGAGACAACCAATGTCTATGGAAAACGCACTGTTTTTTAGCAATCTTGCAAAAAATCATTAAACTACAAGATTGATGATCCTACAGAATGACAGTGGTTACACCATCACTTGTTGGCAGTTGTCTCAGGGAATGCTGTCAGCATTTTGGCTGGCATGGGAGCCTAATTCCACACAGTCATGCTTAATGCTTATCCTATGGATCCTATTCAACCTGCTAATCAATATTACTGTCTGCGGCTTGCCACCTTTGATTTTGCTATGTTCGTTTTTCTGTAGGTTTTGCTAACCTCCCTCAAAGTGTTATTTCACGTAACAGACTTCTTGCAAACAGCACTTTGATTTTTATTTGTTGTATGTAAGCCTTTTTATTTGCATGTTTGATTCAGACTCATAGTCCATATCATAAAGGTAATTGAATAACACAAGAACACAAAAATGGTTGATCATAACAAATTGCAAAGTACTCATTAGCTGTGTAACACAAACACAGTGTGTTTGTCAACACTGAGAAAGGAAAACACTGAAACATTGCACCAGCCATCCCTGCATTCACTCATCGTTATACAAGAATCCAGCAGTGGGATAGTAATGAAGACAATCCAACAGGTTGAAGACATTCCAAAAGGTTTCAAAGTAAACAGCTAAAAACAGCAGATGGGAGTGCTCAGCGGTGCACAAAAGTGAGTAAAATGTTTTGGTCAAGGTTTAAAATCTTTTTGCGAGACATTGAACTTGAGACTGACAACCATATACTCTTAAACACTTTATCAGATATCCATGTGCAGGTTTTTTTTTAAGCAAAATGTTAGGCACCTGGTATGAACCTGTAACGTAGGGGCCTAATTCTCTGATTCTAGGGACCCAATTTTCTCAGATTCCAGGGACCCAATAATAATTTTCTGATTCTAGGGATCCAATTTTCAATTCTAGGGATCTGCATCAGGTCCCTAAACCACCTTCAAAAACCTGTCCATGTGACACTTTTATTCAATTGCACAATAGTGTTCATGCTGACCATACATTCAGGGCTGGGTTCAAGTAAGTAATTATTTACTTGAAAACGTTTACTTATTACTTGATTAAGTAATTTGCTTTTAGAATAGTTAAGATTTTAGAAGACATATCTGTTGCTGTAAACGCATTATTATACATGACATGCATCATCACACATAAAACAAGCAATAGAGGCAAACAGAATTCTTGCCTGTGAAGAGTACTTTGTGAGTAAGAATTGTGGATTGTCATGGTCATTATGATTTGGAGCTTGAAGCTCATTGCATTAAATGAATCACGGCCAACAGGTGAGGATTTTGCCAGATCCGCCCATAGTGTGATTTAAAAATTGCAATAATTTTGATGTACTTGAATATTTTTAAGTCTAAACATCAATTACTTAAGTTACTTTTAAAGTAATCTGTAAGAAATTACTTATTACTCAAATGATAAATTTTTGTTACTTGAACCCAGCCGTATATGCATTGCATAAATTTAAACATGCAAACTCAAACAGCTTCAGAAGATTTCAAAGCTTACACACTCTGTTGCAAAGTTACTAGGAAATGAAGTTTAGTCATGTATGCTGTGCACATAGCAATAAATTATTGCTTAAATCTTCTATGATCAAGATTACTGAAATTAATCTATGATCAAGTTTTTTGAAATTAATGTTCTATGATCAAGATTCAATTCAGATGTTTTCAGAACCAGTTTGTGGGCAACATGAGCATCACATTACTTCAACGACAAACCAAAATTTTTTTACGACCCAGGTGCATGGGAAATATTTTAATTGCTTCTTTTTTTTCATATACCGTGCAATCACTGTACTATAGTAAAGCGTTGGAGTTGCCGATTGAGCAAAACGTTGTTTAAAGTCAATAAAAAAATTTTCATGTGACGTTTTGCGGAAGCACTGCGCTTTTCGTGCAAATTCTTGAGCTTAATCCGTGTTACAGGAAATAGTGAAGACAACTTTTCCGGGCACCACGTGCCGACATCTGTGAATGAATATGCGGGACAAGAAGCGCGAGTGCGACAATCGGCTTGCTGTTTTGTCTGTCACTACTGTTGTCAATTAGGGATTTACCCGTGTAGACAACCGCACGCACACGTGCGTCATTCAGCGTCGCGATAAACGACATACAGCGCGACGCCACGAACACGCGTTGTGACTGACGACCAAATGACAGAGCACAGCACAACACTTGTCAGTCCGACGCCTGCGCGCCGGGCGGCAACAGCAAGACAACCGCAGAAAGAAAAAAGCAGCAACAACAATCCTGTAGATGCCACTGCGCTACGGAAAACCTTTTCAAAATTAAAAGGAAACGAAGTAGTCTATACCAGGGGTCGGCAACTTTTTTTTTGCACTGCGGACCGATTTAAAACTGAAAATTTTTCTTGGACCGGCCTTCAAAAAATCACAATAGTTCAGCTACGAATATTTATTACAATTCATATGAGTTATTACAACTTTGATTCAATGCGAACCTTGAGCTTGTTTTTCCGCAACGAGACGCTCCCACCAAGGAATTATGGAACTCAATGATACCCGCAATCAAAGGCGCAGCCAGGGGGGGGGACTGAAAGGGCTCAAGCCCCCCCTTAGCCATCACAATATTGAGGTTTATCTTTTTAATTTTTCACCAACATTGAAGTCGACATTTGGTGCATTGCAGAATACCCTTCGGCATTACCACAAGGCGTAGAAACACATTTGTTATCAAACCAGGCGGTTATGAATTTTCGAGTTTTGAGAAATATGGAAGCACCTTTCTTGCTGACCTAAGGTCTCACTTCAAAAAGGTTATTCAGTTTTAACGCTCCTTTCACTGTAACATAATCATTATTACGATTGAGAGACGCTCTTTAAGCATTAGCGTAGATGATTGCGGTTAATTCTTTTACAACGGGCCTTTTGAGGGCAACCATAATGCTGATATAGCCCTCAGTGAAAATGATTTTGACACCCCTGGCATAGAGGATTAAAACACTATATTTTGTATTGCTTGGAAAATGACAGCTTCAGAACGGCATAAATAAGCCCTGTGTCCACTGAATGGATTGTGTTTGTTTGGTTCATAAAATATGGGTTACTATTACTATAAAAAAGAAGTTTACGTACAGGTAATCAGGTCGACAGTTAGACGATATTTTCGAGGGCGGCAACACGGTCCCGCTTGAAAATGTCTATATCTGAAAAACAAATCCACTAAAAACGCTAGTAATCACGGAAATTAAATGAAAAGAACTTCTGAACTACATGAAAGAGCTATAAATTCCAAGAAAAGATCGCAATGCCATTTGTTCTTTAGAAGAATGTAGCAAAAGCTTTAACCATTCAACGACCACGAAAGCCCATATATTAGCTCGCACTCTTTTGGCCACAACTCGCCAGGCGATTGAGCTAGAGAGCTATCCAACCCATCCACGGATTCAGCAAGTCTTCGGCTCGAAATCGAAAAAAACGCTTCTCGTTTTTCGGTGGGGGTTTCTGGAGGTGACGTAACATTGAGGGCATTTTTTGGAAATTTTGGGCACCTTCGGTCAGCCCTGGGCCGCAACTCATTGACCCATTCTTTTGACTCAAAGTTTTGTTGAAAACTAGGGCAAAATCCGCGTCTATAGAGCCCTTGATTGACTTGCTAGCATGTCTGTGGCCAAAATTATGGGCCAAAAACTCAGTGATTTTTAAGCCCTTTACATGTAGTTTGCGGAGGCTGAAGGTTTTGCTTGTAATTCTTTGAAGCGCTCTTCCCTAGGGATGAATGGGATGGAAGTTCCTGCATATATTGTGCAGAGCTCATACTGTGCCACACTGCTTGCTTGCATTCTTAAAAATGTGAATTTTGCAACAGTTTTACTTAGGCTTCTGTAGGCGATTTTTATCATCTGCACAAGCAGGATCTAGATTTTGTACAAGCCTGTTTTCATGAAGGGTCCAGGCTGCTTAGAGCATTATCGCAATTTTTAATTTACACGTATACTCTTACACTTTGCTAACTGCTTGCGAATTATCTTGACCTTTTTAGGAGATCACTGTGGTGTAGGTTTACAGTTAATCGAAGAAACAAGAAGGTAGTTTAGTTGGAAGGACCCCTAGTTTTAGTTGTGAGTACAGTCAACTGTTTATCCACAAATTATGTGCTTTCCTTGGCTGTTGTACTCACAAGCAATTTTTCCTTTTCAAGGCTTTTTGCTTTCATAACTTCAACCCCCCCTTAGAAAAATCCTGGCTGCGCCCCTGCCCGCAATATGTCCCTCACGACCAGTTTGTTTCATGGTTTCGTCTTAGTTCTGCCATCACAGAAACTCTAGACCAGGGTTGCCAAGTTGGCCCTTTTGGGGCCAAATTTAAGATATTTGGCCCCAAATAACACTTGTTGGCCCCAAAATTTTCGTTTGGCCCTTTGGCTTTTTTTGGCTCTTTTCCAAGATAGACTGGCCCCTTGCAAGAATTAGATCTGACCACCCTGGGTCCTGTCTGAGAAACCATATTTTTTAACTATTTTGACTAATTCATTGCAGATTTTCACAAATTCCTATATTTTGAAGGTTTTTAAATACAAAATTTTGTTAGGATCCTTTGAGTGAGTTATCTGTAAAAGTAAGTTCATCAGAATACCTGTTACTTGCCGCAGCCAGCTGTAGAGGTAGCAGTGAGAATTGTAACGATATCTAACTTACTGTTTTTCAGGTGTTGCACGTGTTTGTTGATTTTATTCAGATTGTTGTTGCACTAGCACTTATCAAAGGCTGGTAAATTTATTTCAGTTTATGACTACACATGGAAATTAAGTTGTTCTCTTACGATCTTTCATCACGTACTTCTACTTGTTTTGCTGATGTGCTACAATTGTGGTTGAGGAACATTGCCATTTAATAAGTTGCTAAGTTGACTTTGTCACTGCTGATAACTTTGGAAAAAATGATTGGCTATTTTTTTGGCCTCTTGTCTTAGAATTTGGCTCTTTTTTGTCTGTTTCTGGACTAGATTTGGCCCCTTGGCAAAAAGTAGATTTGGCAACCCTGCTCTAGACTCGCTTAAGTAGGATGTCGGAAATGGCAGCAAAGTTTTTAATGCTATTATGGCAAGGTCAGGGTATCCTGGCAAGACCTTCATCCAATACATTGGTAGAGTCTTTGGTATGAAAAATACATTTCAGGCTACCATCATTTCAATGTACCCAGCAGTTGGTCCTCTTGTCGTACAGGTAAGGTCGATTCAACCGGTTTGAAAATAAATGGATTACGGATCCATTTCTTTGCAGTTCGAGGGTCTTTAGCGATTGGAAAATAGCGTTTGAACTCTTGTAAAAAAAAAACGCAAGGGGCTGTTCACAAAGTCGGAGAACGCTTGCTCAGGCTCGCTGTCTTTCAAAGTCTCTGCTAATGTTTGAAACATGTCAAATACCATTTGTTTACGCGCTGCTTCCGCAATTTAAATTTGTCGTTAATGCAGCCGCTTTATCTGCCAACTTGAAAAGAGTTGTCATTTTGCCTTGAAGTAAAAGATTTAGCTCGTTGAGCAGATTGAAGATGTCACACAAGTAGGCAAGTTTGAGAAACCATTTTTCGTCACTGAATTTGTCAGCAAGATATGACTTTTTCTCCAATAGAAACCTTTGCATCGGTTCACGTAATTCAAACACTCTGTTCGAATGATTTTCCTCGGGAAATCCACCTTACTTTTGTGTACAAGAGAAGGCATTTGTGCTCTGCATCCATGTCCTCACATAGATGCTAAAACAGCCGGGTGTTAAGTGCATGAGCTTTAAGCTTAATCTGACAAACTTGCCTGCATTCAGAAGCACATGTTTCAAAAACATGAATTCTTAAGCACATCAATGAGAAAATAATAAATTAAGAAACAAGAGGGCAACTCATAGGCTGTCTTCAAAATGAGCAGATGCTTGATAGTTAATTTACTCCGGCAGTATAATCACAAAATTGAAATATCTGATAACTTCCTTTTTTCATAACTTCGCCTCACAAAATAATTTTCACTCGCTTATCGCTTTTTCAGTAAATTTGGGAGTGATTTTGGCAATGCGCAAATCCTATGTTACACTCTAAAAAATTATGATTCAAAATACGATCAAAGTGATTCAATATTGAATCAAATCTTGAATAAACCGTGACTCAAGTCTAACATACTCAAGTTTGACTCACGGTTACTCATTGAAGTGATTCAATCGCAGGCATACTCAAGTTTATTCAGATCAACATCCACTCAAAAATGAGTAAATGCCTATTGAATGATCTTTGATTCGATACCTTTTTTATGATTTATCTGACGTGAAGCTATAATCAGCTCGGAACGCGTAAATGGCCAGACGTGTCGCTGACTGCACATTGGCACGTAATTATCAGAAAGACTAGCGACTGTAGTTCACCAACCTGCTGCTTTGTCACATTCTCTCAAGTTTATGGAAACGTCGTGTAATTACTGGGCGCAATCGCAAGCACCTGATAGTACGAAATGAATATGCAGGACCAGGCGCTGATTTAACATTAGGCTAAAAAGGCTTACGCCTAGGTCCCCCGATTTTGGGGGGACACAAAATTTTGGAAGTAATGACAGTTTCCAGCTTTTTTGTATGCAATTATATTTGTATTTTTGTTTTGGTTCAACGAACGTTTTGTTTCTATGCCGCTAACAAAATATCTCCGTAGAAGAATGAGCACGAAGGATTGAAGTGAATGACGAGGCATGGTCTAGAAAAGACCACAAAGCCTTGCTATTTACTATGTTGAACATGTTTTAGCAAGAAAGATAAAGTACGACAAAATTATCAGCGATTTTGCAGACGAAAAGTCCCGTCGTTCGCCGACTATGCAACAAGCTGTCAGTTGTCGTAAGAAGTACAGATGCTTTATTCAGAGCTCGCTCTTGACACTTACAAACTGTACAATTGCACAGGGAACTCAACAAATATGGAATGGGAGTATGGTCAGATAACTTCACCGCTGCTATTTTCGTTAGTTTCATTGTGAGTGTTTTTGTTCCTTATATGAAGCCAATTCAAAAGAAAATAACATGTTTATGAATTGGAACAACTTGTTCAGTAAATCTAGCAAGTACGCATAGTGCTAATTTCTATGACATCTGTCGTCGCAAACCTTCCAGAAGGTTCCCCAATTAAAAATAGCCTAGGGCCCCGAAAATGAAACTTCGCCTCTGTGTAGGACTGTTTGTGCTGCACTGATGACCGTTGCCAATCGTATACATACCTGTTTACCTCAATCAACCGAGCTAAGGTCTATTAGTAATAGGCCTAACATTTTGAACAGTGAAAGTTTTAAGATAGCTTAAACCAGATCCTAACTTCCTTGCAAAACACTTAACAATCAGAGATATTGTAGCTTTACCAAGCGAAAGTAAGTTGCCCATGCCTAGCCTACAACAAACCTAGCAGTTGTCAATGTCAATACCCAATTAGCAGTGATGTGTCCGAGCCATTTTTGTCGAGTCAGAGTCGAGACAGAGTTACAAGCCCCTCGATTCAGAGTCGAGTCAGAGTCATCCAAAATTTTTTCGAGTCGAGTTAGAGTCAGAGCCATGACTTAGTCGAGTCAGAGTCGAGTCACAGGAACTGTCGAGTCACTTCGAGTCATTGGTTTGCAAGCTGGAGTCAATGTTGAGTCACACGAAATTTCACGTTTTTTCTACAACATTTTTTTGTTATGAAATGGCGCCCGGTAAGTTAGAAAATGGTGCCCAACATGCTATCAAATGGCGCCCGATAATCTTGAAAATTGTGCCAGATGTTGTATTAACAAGTTTGATTGCAGGTTATTTATATCTAAGTTCATTGAGATTGCATTTTACTTCAATACTTGTCTCTTTCACTCTCAGTCATTTCAAAAAGTCTAACCCAACCTTGGTGCAAGTGTTGCAGCCTCTCAGTTAGCTTTGTGTTGAATGTGCGATTCACCACGAACGGGATGTGCATGATGAACAACACCCATGTGGCGCGAACAAGCAGAAATAAAATGATCACGACGTGGAATCTTCATTGTTGCTTGGTGCAACAGTGGGAAGCTTTGCGCACTTGCTGCTCGTCCTTTACAATCACAACAAAGTGGTGCTTTGACCAGGATGTGAAGGTGGTGCCAGGTACAGTACAACCTTCACAAAACGAACGTGCAATAGGAGCGGTTCATTGCAAAAACGAGGGGATGTTGGAACCTTTCAGTTGGCGTTGCATTGAAAGGTTGGTTTTCATATGCTCAATACATGCAAATGACCCGACATGATCATGAATTTGTATTTAAATCTTGCGACATTTCAATACATTGATGGATTTGGATGTTATAATTTTTGCTTAAACAGAATTGGATAGGAATTGATTATTTTCTTTTGAACTTCTTTGCAACTTTTGTTTCAGTTTTGCGACTGCAGACTACTGTAACTTTCGATTCAGTTTTGAAACTACAGGTTACTGGGGACTGCAAGTTAACAGTGAATTGCAGCCACCTACACGCTGGGACCCATTTGTTGCAAGCACAATGCTGCGTCGCCCTGAGCCAACCAAAGAAAGAGTCGAACCGACAATCCTCAGCACAATAGCAATTGAGTTTACTCATTTGACCAGGTTCGCTCTTCTACTGCTGCTACGAATTCTACGTTATATGTGGGTAATCATGTCGCCACCTGGGATCAGGCTAATAACAGTGGCAGGAATTTGGATTTAAACAAGATTCGGTTTTCGCATTTTCATTATATCTTGCAATGGAGTTTTTGTTTGGATTTGAATCTGAAAAACTTGAATCACTTAGGCTACTGTTATCTTGAAAAGACTCAAGGTCACAGTATAGATAGACCCAGTGCCATGATCACGATATGCAAATACTACATTAAACCACGATAAGTTGTCAATATATTGTGCCCCTACTGACCCCTCAGTGAAAGCCAAATCTCAGGCCTGCCTCTAAGCAAGTTGGGTACACTTGATCCTTAAAATGAAGCATAGCACAACTAGACAGTCAAAACAGAAAATTTCCCCAAACTTGATCATCACTGAAGCAAAAAATCCTTATTTCTTTGTGTGCAAACGAACTGGGTTTGTCCATCAGGTACTCAGAGATTTTGAAAAAATGACTCTGACTCGAGTCTCGAGTCATTGACTGTGACTCGAGTAGAATCATTCTGTGAAAAACGTGACTCTAGTCGAGTCTAGTCACCATTTATTTCAACGTGACTCGAGTCGAGTCCGAGTCACCAAAAATCGTAACTTGAGTCACACTATCATTGCCAATTAGTTTAGTCTCGGCTTGCATTATCTCAGTTTCATTCAGCTGCGTTTACGCAATTGTAACAGACATTACGCCATTGTTACGATTCCCAAGTGACTGAGCAACTGCACAATAATTCTCTCTTTTACACAAAATGTCCCAAAGTAAGTGCATATTACGTTACAAAAATGTTTCAAAGCATTTAACCTGGAAAATGATACGGCCCGGTAACGAACTCCTCACGGACCGGCAAGAGGCCACGTCCCGGTGGTTGCCGACCACTGGCCTACACTACCAAGGGATCAGTGATGTGGTCGAGACTATAACCTTAGAGACCGAGGCCCGCACAGATGTGGTCCATACCTAAACTTCGAGACCGAGACCTGGTGAAAACTTCGAGACCGAAACTTCAACAAAAAATCCGAGACCGAGACTTGAGTTTCATTACAGACACTCGAGACTTGAAAATTTGTGGTTTAAGCCATGCCGATATTTTCCTAAAAATGTTCCAAAAAATGACGTAAAAGGTTAAGAGTGCAAAAAGCACAGTCACCCAATTACTGACACCTGGTGGTCAAAATGTAAAATGTGTTTACCAATACAAATATCTTGGGACTGTCTTGGATACTGAGCTCTCAGATGACAAAGACATTCAGAGACTAACTACGATATCAATATTGTGCAGCAAACATGCTGTGAGCCTCTTTTTCCCGATGTTCAAATGCAGTTAAAAATGTACACTACTTTTTCGTTCCTTGTGTACGCCCATGTGTGCATAACAATTATGGTGCAATTTCAGGAAGTCATGCAACGAGATTGCGTGTGGCTTATAATTTTGGATGCAGAGCTCTATGCAATCTGTTCTGGAGAGTGAGTGTTAGTAGCAATCAGGTTCAATAAAACATTCCTACCTTTAAGACCCTATAACAAAAAAATACGTATCTGTTGCTTGAAAGACGCAGAAAGTCTAATAACATATGGTTGCGTGCTTTAATGCAGTCAGATTGTTTGTATTCGATTCTATTCTTTGAACACTACAATCGCATTTTACTTTGTGAATGAGTGCTTGAAAATTGGAACGTCTGCTTGATTGATGGCGTGTCATGTCACAACGCATTGGCATTTACCTAGCCTCGACCAGTTTATGAATTGGCGCCCTACTCAGCTCTAGTGTTGTAACAAGTGTTATGTGTTAACTAACAATAGTGTTAAGAATGTGTCTGTAACCCTGTGGTTCTGCCTTCAACGCAGTTGCAAAAAGTGTCTGTAACTCTATGATTCCGCCGGCTCCAGTGCTTTGTAAAACGTTGTTTTGTCTGTCTTTATCGACCTGCTTTATGCAGAATGTGTGTGTTTATATTATGGACTTCGTGTCTGTTCACAAACAAATAGATCAAAAATTAAATAACTACCTCGAATTTGAAATTTTTCGAATTTCTGGCATTTCTCCTACCAGTTTTTCTTGTTTTTTATCTACAAATGTCAGTGACGTGCCCGAGTCATTTTTGTCGTGTTGGAGTCATTTAAAAAATTTTCGAGTCGAGTCATGACTTGATCGAGTCGCAAGAACTGTCGAGTCACTCCGAATCATTGGTTTGCAAGCTCGAGTCAAATGAAATTTCACATTTTTCCTACGTCGTTTATGCTATGAAATGGCACCCAAAATCCTATGAAATGGCGCCTGATAAATTACAAAACGGTGCCAAATAAATGTTGTTTTAGCACGTTTGATTGCAGGTTATCTATATCTGAGTTTTTGTGAAAGAAGTTTCCTTTTCACTTGTGTCTTTCACTCTCAGTCATTTCCACAAATCTAGCCCAACGTTGCTGCAAGAGAATGCTTCCTTGTCTTTCGCATGCCCAACAAATGAAAATGACCAGAGACAAACATGTACTTGGAATTGGATTGAAATCTTGCGGCATGCTAGTATTTTGATGGATTTGGATGTTATCATTTTTGCTTAACCAGATTTGGATTGGAATTGGTGATACTCTTTTGAACATCTTTTTCTTCACAACCTTCGGTCCAGTTTTGAGACTGCAGGTTGCTTTATTGATAAGAGTTCCTCAAATCCGTTGAGATTATTTGTGTTTGTGTAAATGTTGATCCTTTTCTATAACCAGCGAAATAAGTCTGTTCTATTGTATATCATGTCATCAAACTTACAGAACTGGTTGGACATTCATTGGTCCAATCCCTTTTCATGACTCATCATTGTAATATCCAGGGATGTAGTGCTAACAAAAAGGTGTGGGAACGCGCCCAAAAAGCGAGCCATTTTGAAACAGCTTCAAACTCATTTCAAAGCAAAACATGAAAAAGGTATGGTAACGCCGTTTCCACGTGTTCCCGCTCCACTGCACCCCTGGTTATACCCTATGTACACGTAGAACCAACGCCAGGAAGTCGTCGATAGAGGGGCTTTACCAGGGCCGTGGCCAGGATTTAGCAGCAGGGGGGGCCAAAAGCCAGAAAGAGGGGACAAAAACTAGAAGGGGGGGCACATTTTTAAAATACTGTATTAGTTGTATGCAGCAACCAGGGGGCCAAACGTGAAATGGG
>Ga0210059_1002280_pt1 | contig 29898 bp, 16 predicted proteins | sample Ectturendosymbi2_FD_188042 | JGI IMG/M metagenome (GOLD analysis project Ga0210059, IMG submission 188042) | Ecteinascidia turbinata endosymbiont from Florida, USA - Sample 2 (SPAdes) (version 2) | ecosystem: Host-associated > Tunicates > Ascidians > Unclassified | place: Key West, Florida...
CATTTCTTCTCATGTTGGGTTCATTTGTTTAAATCAAAGCACAATTCAAGCACCATTGTTGAACTTGCCCAAATCTCCCCTAACTTGCCCGAAAAGAACAAAATAAAAACATGGCCTCCAAAAGAAAAAAAAGTCTGCACCTTGATTTTGGGTGCCATTTTTGTAAAATCAAAGCACATACAGCGATTTTGCGAACGGTTTTACAAATTTTGCCAAAAGTTCCATAGATGTTTCCCAGATTTTCGCCAAATAAAAAATTTTGGGGGTGCAGTTGCACCCCCATCTCCTACATCAGTGACCCTCGCGGAACCCCACTACATGTTTTGCGGAACCCCTGTTGAAAAGCGCTGACCTACATTTTCAGGTGTCCTGGTTAACACCACTGTTTTAATGTTGCTGCTTAAAAGCTTTGCTGGAAAAAGATGCTCCAGTCGCGGCGTTTTACCTAACACTGCAAGATTCTTGCGCTTTTACTGCTTAGAAACTTTGCCGTGTTTAGGTGCTGATGGCATTACAGATTTCGGCATCGCGCAAGCTGAACACTGCAATCTCGTTTTCTGCTCTTTCGTTCTACAAATCGACTGATCAAAAACCTTTTCTGACGGACCAAGCAATAACATGTGGTGTAAATGGCTTGACTAGCTTCAAATGTTTATGATGTAACGCAAGAATAGCAGCCATCGGTGGAAAAGTGCGTTTCCACCACACGTTACCCTTTATGACGAAAGAAAATCACAGTTTGGCTGCGGTTACCTCTAGACCGCACAAGAAATTCCAGAATCATTGATACTCAGCAGCAGTCACATAGCAGAAATAGCTTTGCTGCTTAAGGACGTAAATAGTATCGTTTTCGTGACATTTGTGCAGTAGGCGTGATGCACGAGTAGATAAATCCATGCCAAAAGAACGTTTATTAGGAAAAGTTACAAGCAAAATTCAAATATATTTGCATTGAACAAAATCGAAAAATATTTATATTCAGTAGTGATTACTAAAACTGGTAGAAAGTCAAACTTCCAGAGAAATCAACTCAAGCAACATCGGAATATAGAGTTTGTGTTCTTGCGTCTCTTTTGAATCACGACAATTTTTCAAACGAAAACTTTATTTAAAACAAATAAATGTCATCACGGGGGTCCCCTTGGAGCGGAGGGCCCGGGGCAATTGCCCCCGTTGCCCCCCCCCCCTTAATCCGACCCTGCCAACAGAAGTGTGATCGTGTTGGCGAGAACAAGACCAACAGTTGAACAATCCGCGCGTAACTTTCGCAAGCAACCTGCTTCTGCAGGCAAATGAGCGAACTGCAAGCTCACCACTGCATGACGCCAGAACAGCGAACCTGGCTCAAGCGCAGTGTGAATTTCATGACGGCAAATAAACTGTCATTGCAAGATTTAAGCCAATTGATCGGAATTGAGCTGCTGATTCAGGTTTGCTATAAAATGTTGATTCTTAGTCCCAATTTCCAGGGGAACAAATGCTCGTTCCCCCTACGGCCGCCCATGGTTTTGACGAACTGTACCACGGGTTAAAAATCGTTTGTTTGAGTTCAGTGTAAAAGAGCACTATAATAGACATTCTCTTCGCATTTACATGTTCAGCAGCAATGTTGACCTTAAAAATAATAACAGAAATTTTAGAAAACCGTTCTGAACTTTATGTGTGCGCGAATAGCTGCAATAAATTTGTTTCAACTCGATCATGATAAATCATGAAATTACTTATGATGCTGGTATGTAACGGCAACTGTGACCCGTTTCCCCCCTTTCAAAAGGCAGAGGGGCAGTTCCCCCGTCATGTACCCCTGTTCCGACGTCGCTGATTGGCAGTTCAGGCGGATTGACCACAACGGCTCACTCAAGCCCGAATCTTTTCTGTTCCCCAGTAGTTGTACAAATCACAGCTACATAATGAAAAACGAAAGTTATTTTGCGTATACTTTATGCGCATTCTCAATTCTTGTGTAGTTTAGCAAGTTTCAAACTGCTAACCCTGGTGGTCCACCATCCCAGCCGCATACCTTCTCTGCTCGACTGCTATTCGACGAGACATTGGCGCAGTCTGATGTTTTTGCAATTGTGAACTGCCCTGAGGTGGCGATGAGTTTGTTTTACTCCACTATTTTAATGCGCTGCCTTATGCACTTGCCAGCAGCGCAGCCAAGAATTTTGTTTCGGGAGGGGCCAGTCAATCATGTCTTCAATCATTGAGGTCTTTCTAACAGTTGAAAATTGACAAAACTTACCAGTAAAACCCTTAGAAAGTTTGTTTGGGGGGCCATGGCCTCTTCGGCCTCATTATGGCTGCGCAAATGATATTTGCAGTTGTGGACTGCGCTGACGTACCACTTAGTGTATTCTACTGCCTTGTTTTAACGCGTTGCCGGATATTTTTGCAGTTATGAACTGCTCTGTCGTGGCGTTGAGTGCTGTATTTTGCTCCGGTCTCCTAACTTGGAGTGCTGATATGTTCACGACAGTGACACATTGTGCAACAACGAGTAAGGAGAGTGCGTGTAGAATAATATGCATGTTGTGTCAACACACTTCGCCAAACGTTGGCATTGAAACGTGAATATCACGTCATATTGTGACGTCACAAACAGCGTATATCCAGTAACAATGACCACCATACGCCACCGCTCAATATTAGAATTTGGTAGGGGGGGCATACAATCAAGCGGTCACCCCGGGCATCACCAGACCTATGCACGCCACTGCCATCAAGCGACGCACGTGCTTCACCTTGTGTGTAATTGTTTGTGGGTGTTTGGTTATTTTTTTCTCTGTTTTGCTCTTTGTCTTCAATTATTTTTTTGATATCACGTCGTGCTTATGCCCAGGGACTTCATTAGTGCTTGTCTCCACAGCAGCACGCGAACTGGCTTCAACGACTTTCCAATATTTAGTTGAGCCCCGTTGGTCTTTACCTCGGTTTTAATTTCAGTTTATGACCTGCTTGTGATCACGGCAGACCGTGTAGACTTATTTCAGCTATTTTACTCGTGTTTGGAGATTTAGCGAATAGGGCAAATGTTTATGATGTTCTTTTAGAATGAAATATATTTTCCCGTTACATTGTGGCAAATTAGTTGCATTTTGTTGCAGTTTGGTTTCAAATCTCTTTTAATTACAGTAGCTAGCCTCGAAACAGATGCTATCAGTTGCAACAAAACAAATTCTGTCTTATGTAAAAAATATTGTATATCTCTCTAATGAGCAACTGATTATGGTACATGTTATCAAATAACATACACAATTTTCTAGGAAAATAGAGGTGATACCAATTGAGTTTTTAAGGTTTTTAAGTGATTTTCCCGAGCTTTTCCATCAAGTGAAGGCTATCAGAAGTTCGTGTTTATACAAAATTATGTCCTCTCGGATTTTATGAATTGTTTGTAACAATTAAGATGACGTGTGCGCGTAAAGATGGGTTAAGTGAAACGTATACGTGGTGAGAGCAATTAAAAACAAACATTGCTTTTTACTCTAGCACTGAAACCCATATTCCAAGTTTTTCGCAAAACAAAAGGCAATGTCGTAATACAACTTTTCAAATCTGCTTAAAAATTCTTTTTGAGTTTCACGTAGTTCTTCGCCATCAAATCCAATTAATTGTCTCATTTTCTGTGTGATGGCAGCACGGCGATGCACTGCAACTTAAAAAAGATCGTCAGTCTGGGTTTTGTTGACAACCAAAGCGGCTGTTTCACTTGTTATTTTCTATATATATTTTTGCCATAACCGTGGTTTCAGTCTACAGTTCTCAATGACCACCATCACGCTGTTTCCACCATGAAGGTCACATACTCGAGATGTATTACCCTTCTCAGTAACTTACCCGGTTGCAGACTGTTTCTTCAGTTCTCTTGCGCCAAATTTGATCAGGACAAAATTGAAAGTTTTTGTGTTTGCTTGCTGAATATGTGTTGACGGGAAGTGATCTAATGCACGGTTTTCTGATGCAAGTTTAATTCCACGAGATGATTCGATCTGGAAGGATGAAACAATTCAAAACTTCATTAAACGTTTCATAGGAAAGCTATTTACACAGCCAAGAGCGTCCAAGCATCAGGGCGGAAGCAACAAACATTCTCGCTATCATTTACTTGACTTCTCTCCGATCGCTTGACATAGCTTACCGGATATAAGCAGGAAGAACACGCACGACCATAGTAAATAAAGATCAGCCCTAGAAATGGCGCAATTTTACATGCACGTTGAGCACCGATCACGTTAGACACGATTAACGCGAACAGCCAACAATTCTTACAAGCTTCACTCACAGATAGGTTATCGTAGGTTTCGATGACGGAAAGCATGTGATTTAGCGCTTGTAACACGAAGTGTTACGTAAACCGGGTAATGCCAGCTTTTATACCCCCATCCGGCAGTTGTATATGAACACCCCAATAAATTGTCAAGGTAAAGTTGTATGCAACGGTTTGAACTGGCGCAAACTCCCAAGTTTTCTGCAGCAAAAAGTTTTAGTTAACTTCCGGTTTGAATATTATTAACTCGCGAATAAGCCTTTTGCAACACCATTGGAAATTTGCAGTGAGTTCGGATTTAAAAACGTTAAGAGTTTTACAACCTTACAACTATAGTGAACTTACAAATTGGCCAATGCAGCGTTCGATCTGTGGCTAAAAGAATTTCTGAATCAACTTTGCTAACACCTGGCTTTACACTTTTGTCAACAGATTTTCCACTATTCTCAAACACTGATATTGTTTAAAACATTAACACCCCCGCAAGGAAGTTGTGTATGAAACGTCATTACCTTATCCGTTTCATGAACCTCACCAATCTTTTGAATATTGGTAACATTCTAAGGCTTTTCAGGATTTGCGCAGCAATCTGAAGCAACAAACGATTGCGTTCTGTGATAATTTTAGGTTGTGAGGACCTGATATTCGCTAAATTACTTTCTGTAGTTTATTTTGGAATGTGAAGCAATTTCTAAATAAATTAATAGTAATACAACTTTCCAATTGCAAGCTCTAGACCTGAAGCAAATTTTCAAGGAATCAGCCGAATATAGGCCCTGCTTTCTTCATTTTGCGATGATTCAAACTTGCACATATCTGTATTCAAGCAGTGGCGTAACCAGCCCAAAATTTAGAAAGGGGGCAAATATTTTGACTTTAATTGAGCAGCAGCATTCAGTTTGAGACACCGCCTCTCAAAGAACACAACGACAAGATATTCTAGAAATTTGGGGGTCCCTGCCCCCCTTGTTCCCCCTGGCTACGCCTGTATTCAAGTGACTAGTCTCCACAAAGGCAACGGATCTGAATTATTCAGAATTTTTTTAAAACTTTCCAGTACAACTTTACTGTCATAAATCACCCAAGGCTAGTTTAAAATTGTGAAGTCATTCAAACTTAAAGCTTTCCATTTGTAGCATTACATTGCTTGGACGTCGCTCCTCATGGTTTCACGTGTACGTTCCAGTTCAGCTACAGCAACGTATTAGATATACGATATGAAGTTTACTACACTTCAGACTTGCCAGTTCCTATTGAAACAATTGAGCTTGCTTGCCTGAAGTATTATTTAGTGAATATAGTTAGGTAAAAATTGACCTCAAATGTTTTCAAAATTGCATTGGGACAAATCTGGAAATTGACCTGGTTTATAAAAAGCGTGTTGGTGTTTGTCTTGCAAAAGCACAACTTGCAAAAAGCCATGGAGCAAAGTTCACCAGACAAAAATCACACCCATCAGCGGGGATCGGGTTTGACATCTGGGCCAAAATTTGCGAAAAGCACTGTGGTTTCTTGTCGCCAATTGCAATCCTCACAACAAATCATGGAGTAAGCCTGTGCCATATGCATCTCGCGCTCGCAAATGAATGTCGTATTTCACGTTTATCGAGTGAAGAAATTTTTCTCCTAACTGATATCTGAAGATACCTGCGCACGGAAAAGAGAGACCGAAGATGCAAAAAAATGTTATGTGGAATATCCCTTAAAAGAAAGATTTCTGCTTCTTCTGGATCAGGCTTTCAATGTTTACCCTGAGCACAAACATAGCAGGTATTGATATCTTGTCTCGAATAATCATATTTTGCCTCAAAACTAGACAAAGATGGTGATTTGTTTGCAGACTGCAATTGAGATTTAAAGTTTTGTGCAAACCTTAATTGTCGCAACAACGTTGGTGAAATTTTGCTGCGAAAATAATCAGAATGACTAAAAGCATTTTTGTTTTCAGGACAAACAGGCATACTTTTTGCAGAAGAATATAAGCAATGGTGCGGTAGGAATTAGCAAAAAACAGATGCTTTGCCTAGAAATGCTTACCTGGTTTATACAGATACCACTCTGAGTGTGCGAGCCAATACACGCAATGGTATTTTCCTCACAAAGCTCTCAAAACCACGCACTTGAGGAACAAACCTTTGGCGTACAAACTTGTAGCCATTTTTCCAGTGAAGCCTAAAATTTAAAAGGATAGAGGCACATTCTTATTGCAATCCAAATTGTAGTGAAGCAAAACTTGTAGGTCAAACAATGATTTGGAAGCACTCCAAAGTGCTTGCCCAAGCTCTTCTCATTTTTCAGATAGTTATATAAAAAGGCTGTTGTTGGTTGCAATTACGAAATCACATTGAAATTGCCAGAAATTCTTCAAAATTTCCAAAACATCATTGAATCATTACACAATCAAGCCAAAATTAAAGTTTTTGTGCTGAAACTTAAATATATGCTAAAAGCGAAATTTTTGCAATGCAGCACCAAATGCAAATGAGATGCCCAGAAAATCTGCCGCCACAGTGACGACGCGCCTGCCGGAGTGATAGAAATTCTGCATATTATTATGTGATGTTGTTTGTTATTAAAAAAGTTTGTTGAACTTCTTCCAAGGCTCCTTTAAGGCACTAAAATGTTGATCAGACAAACACTAATTGAAGAAAACCTTTCCTTAATTTAGTTTGCCATGGTCCCCGTCCATTTTTGTGCGTCGGTAAGGCCGGAACACCGCCATTTCTTGTGGAATGGCCATCTTCTTTTGATAAGTGTAATTCAAGGAAAACACTTGCATTTGAATTTCTTTCTCACAACAAAGCTTAGTTGTGCAACTGAAAGAAATAGCACCTACCTACCTACCCACCGACGCACAAAATAACTACCGTGAAATGAATCTAAATCGGTGAAAAAGAGATATTATTATAATGTCGTTAATCATAAGCATCACCGGCGTGATTCAGCTGCTAACTAAACTGTGTTTGGTTTACATTAGACGAAAACATTTACAAACCTTACGATAAAATCAGCAGCAAAGTGCTGAACAGGCGTTTTATAGCAGTGTGAATGCGAAGTTTCCCTCAGTTTTTGGCTTTTGATTTTTATCAAGCGTGAAAAAAATTATCTGGTAATCTCTAAAGCGAGACATCCCATGCAGGAAGTGGATGGGTGTCGGCGATCGAGGGCGTGCACAACAGCTAAAGACGAAGCCTGTTGCATGCAAACAGGGAACTTTACTTTGCAACTATAAAGAGAGTTTTCTTTGTGAAACAACTAAATTACAAAAACGGGAAACGTAAACTTCAAGCCAACAAATTTCGAAAAGCAGTTTCTGTGAAACCGTAAATGAATGGCAAGTGCATACATCCAGTCGCTAAAACACAAAACTAGTGCTTATGATTTTAACTTTAATTTTACGATGAAATTGTACTAGAAAAACTTGTCACAAAACTGAGGGAAGCCGCTCTGGTTTTTCGCAAACAAAAACATTATAATATGAAATTTAATTTTCAGAAGAGGTTCACTAGAACTTGTCACCAAATAACGACAAAACAATTTAAATTCCAGTAGACCTTTCTTGAACAAAAGAAACTTTTGCAGAATACGGTTGTTGCTTTAAAGAAGAAATGTAATATAATATTGGTAAGGTGTCGTTTTATATTTCCTTGTTTCTTGTAAAAATAGGAATCTATGCTCATGTCTTGATAATTTAATGTTTTTTTTTGCGCGCAATTGTGATTGGAAAACAATGTCATCACAACACAATATGCAGTGATACAATCGCAGTTGCAGAAAATGATGACTCTTCATTTTAATTTTATTTTCACTGCGTAAGGATAAATGATTCAACATCAACCTGTGCAAATGCTACAGGATGCATTGGAGCTTACCTCAGATAACTTACAAGAAGAATGTCAGCGTAAAATTTTCGTAGATGGATTGGACCCACAGCAGATTAGTTGTGACATTCCATTATTAATAACTGCGCAACACAAACAGAAAAATCAGTTTGTCAATATCGTACAGCATTCAATGATTACAAACGCCTAAAGTTTAGATAGTTTCACCTAAAGCTTTATCTTCAATTTCCTGTAGTAACCAGAAATACTTGTAAAGTCCAGGAAGTTCTAGTATCCAAATTTCACTTCAGTCACAACCTCACGGGAGCAAAGTTAAAAATATGTCGGTAATTTTCTTAAATTATACTGGAGTACAAACTTTCTGACTCAGTTCACTTTAGACACAAGCTAAATCATTGTGGCTTCAAGCCCTAGAATGTAATACTAACTATGCTGTTGCAGTACTTTGATAAAAGTGATTTGTTTGATTTTTGTAGAACTTGATGCAGGAAAGAATACTGCTCTTTTTAAACGAAGGAAACATTTTGAACATAAAAAAATTAAAATTTGTTATAGTTTAAAGGAACTCAAATGTTGAAACAATGCTCATGACAAATCAGAGTATATTTATGAAGGTTTCACTTTTTACTACGTTTCGAGAAGACTTGGTATGAATTTTAAAATCGTTTCAATTGCCAAGAGATAAAAGTCATTTATTCTAAGAAAAGCGTATGAAATAGTTGTTAAAGTTATGTTGCAAGCAGCTTTCTTTAGCCTGACACAATGTTTAGCACAGACTGCGGTGGCAAGCAGGTTGGATGGGATGAACACATCTGCTGGAATCATAGATACGAGATAAAGTTTATGACTGCATAAGCCTGGAGCGGAAATAATTTGCCCAATTATATCGTCTCTACAACATTACTTATTAGGCTTTTGACCTTCAGAAACAAGTGATGCGCGCCATATCTCAGTTGCCTATAACGTTTTTCAAGGCTTTGTCACGATACCGGCGGTATGTGGCGATCAGCAACAACCCTTGCTCATTTTTCGTTTCTCACGTGTGCGATAAGTTCAATGACTCACGGTTTACGCTGAGTCAACTGTTATAACATTTTCAGCCAAATATCGTGTGCCATTTATTCAACATTTTTTACGAATGACTTTTGCAAACGCCAGGTTTTATTAGCATCTGGCGATGCAAACGTGAGACAAATGTAGGAAGATGAAACAAAACGTCATACAAAGAATATGAATTTCAAGAATTTACATAAGAATGCGATTATATTTACCTTGATATCTTTACAATAAAATTTTATTTCACCACTCTTTCCGTTGAAGTAGATTAACACACTAAAGATAACTATTTTAGCCTTGCTTTGCATTAAAAAATGTGAAGATTTAATATTAATTCAAGGCTTGGGTCCTTAAAACTGCTCACTTCTGTTGATATAGAAGGTTTTTGACACTTCAAAGGTAGAAAAGGTAGATCCAGGTTCAACTCAATCTAATCTTTTTGAGCTGATGAGCATGCTTGCACAAGGAATTAGTGAAAGTCATGAGCACTCATCAGCACAGACGTTACCACTATAATTTTAACAGATATGTGGTGTCGTGCTAGGAAGGCTACCGCGAAAGCACATTACTTGAAGAAATAACATGACGGAAAAATATAGCTATTTGCATGAAAATGTTTTTGCTTATTGAATGGCTGGCTGCTACTTTTTGCTTTTTCATCTGATTTTGAGTTACAACAGAATTACACATAGGCGTAGCCAGGGGGGCCCAGGGGGCCATGTCCCCCCTATTTTTAAAACATCTAGTCATTTTGTGCTTATTCCAAAGCAAATACTGTTGCTAGCCTAAAATAAAAAATTTTGACCCCCAAATATTTTGACCTCCCCAAATTTTTGGGCTGGCTACGCCACTGGAGTCACATCACCGGCTGTTTATAACGATGCATGAAATTGTTCCTCCTCTGCTCACTCAGATTTTGTGCGAAATGTTGTTGCAGACAACTGAAGGTTATCCAGGGAATCAGCTTCCCTATAAACTCATGCACTTTCCGTACCGCAATCGTTAGTCAATTGACGCTGACGTGACTCAGATTAAAATTTCGATAGTTCCATTCTCAGCCAAACGCCCTGAAGCTTGGTGTCGTTATTGTGAAGTCTTGCAGCGTGAGCCAAATGTTTTTCCAAAAATTTCGTCTCTCTACGAGGGTCGATGCGGCCAAACGTTGTGAGCCGCACTCTGTTTTTCGGTGCAAAATATGTGGAACTTGTCGCAAAGGAAACAGTGTAGAAACTTGAACGAAACAAGGCGACGTGATTTTCAGACGAAACGATTTCCTGGGCGCGATCGGTTGTAATCACCTGATGCAAAAATCGCCAATGTTGGATGCGCTTTTAAATCAGAATGATTGATCGTGCAGATATACGCTCCTGAAACCCAAATGCTGTATAGTAATCACGGCCCACTTTCGGTTTCCAATAAGATTTTCCAGTGCATATGCAGATCTCATTACATTAATGGGATTGAACTTAATGTTTGGAATTGATTTTTCTCAGAATGTTCGGAGCAGCAGAGATGGTGCAGATGAGTTTGGCCTTATTAGTGTAAAGTCCTCAAACCACTGTAGTGTCTTTACATAATTCTCTTAGACTTAGCGTAGAAAATGAGGCACATAAAATTGTTCAGCGCTTTCGGTCGAACATTTTGCAATCAGGGTTGCCAGATGTTCTACAGAGGAAAGGTCCAAATGTATTCACAAATTGGTCCAAATTAGGTCCAAATTTACAATTTTTTTGAAATCTATAAAGTCTTATTTATTAAAATCGTAAAAAGGTCCAAACTTTAAGCTCGAAAGGTCCAAAGGTCCAAATAATTTTTTTTTGGTCCAAACGTGATTGAAATGGTCCAGATTTTGCAAATTTCGACCTAAAAAAGTCCAATCTGGCAACCCTGTTTGCAATTGCACCGCCTGCAATCTCTTGATGCACCTTCGCACGAAAACAAGAGTTTTGAGAAACTTTTACATCATCTCCATCAACTATACGAGAACTTGTCAGCGGGTGGTTCGGACTCCCTTGTTCACTGGATTAATTATAAACACTGCCGGAAATGCGGTGGATCTCTGCGGCAAATGACATCGCACTGTTTTTGTGACCCGTAAAAGGTCTTTTGCTAACCCTCTGTGTCTCAAATATGTAGTTTACACCAATTTGCAGGATTCGTAAGTCCTCTAATTTTTTTGTCATTTTTATTTTATTGACATGCAATTAACTTTTCTACCCTTTGGTTTTTGCTCTTTTTGTTGCATTTCTGTTACTGCGTGGTTTAAGTCACAAAAATGCATGAATGTGAAGAAAACTAACCTTTATGGCAGATAGGCAAACATGTTTTGAAAATTATTAAACATATTTGCAACACTCAATTCTCTCACACGAAAATGTGATTTTTATATCCATTGAAAACGCTACGCCTCAGCTTGCCACTGCAGAAAAGTGCATTTATCTTCCTATCGATAAAAAAATAATAAATTACCAACGTTTATGAAACATAGTACCTCCACCCACTACGTGAAAACTAATGATGAAGAAATCAACGTTACTGTCGATGAAGTTTTGCTTTTCACAAATGGACCAGTTAATTTGTTTATTGAGGTTACAAGTAAAGAAAGATTTGGGGACCGCTTTCGTGAACATGTTGTTTGTTGTGATGCACAAGCAGGGGCGTAACGAGGGGGCAAGAGGGGCACAATTCCCCGGTGCTGAATCCCTGTGGAGGCGCCAAATCACTGCGGGGCGCCGAATGACTGCGGGGGGCGCCGAAACGTCCACCAATGTCACAAGTACTTTCTTCAATAGAGTACATTTGCTTCCGAAAAACCTCACGTTCGAACATTGGGCGCCAAACGTGCTTTTCGCCCCGGGCGCCACATAATCTCGTTACGTCCCTGTGTACAAGGTGTCCCAAAAATGTATCACGTTTACATCCTTGTTAAATCTTTAATTTTGATTGTACTTTATAATGCTTTTTGTCCATTTATAGCATATCTCGAGGAGTTTTTCCTGAAAAAATTAAGTCATTTTCTTTTCATTTAGACATTGATTCTGACCGCGAAGTTTTTCATAACTCGTTGGCACATCTAGGATCCTGATGAACTGCGTGATCTCAGCCTTGAGTTCTTCAAATGTCTCAGGAGGGGTTCATTGTCCGTGGCATATCCACACAAGAAAAAGTCCAAATGGTTGAGGTTCGGTAAATGAAGAGGCCCAATAGGTTCCGTCTTGAATGAAGTCAGACGGTCTTTGAACTTTGGTTAAGAAAGTCAAGAGCACCCTTGGATGCATGGGGAATAGCCCCATGTTGTTGGAAGCACTGTGTGTTGAACGGAATATGTTCTTCTCAACAAAACAAAAATGTTACATTTTTCGATACTCTGTATAAGTCCCAGCTGACGAGACTTTATTTTTCCTTGAACGCGACTCTCTTATCAAAAGTGAGGTCCTGTAACTGGTTCCAGTGCGGGAATGAACTTCGGACGGGAATGAACAACCGAATTTTAATCCCGGTATGATCTTTCGTAGCGCAGGCGTTATTTCTTCATTGCATTGTTTTGCTGTCGCTGAGTTAACAGTGAATAAGAACAAACTGCAGAGGAAAGATGTGTAAAATCTGTTTTGAAAAACAACGTTTTTAACGTGACTTCATTCGCCTCCTCCGGAAATGCCGTTGTAAACAATCTCCGCTGAAAGTAGAAGTTGGCTGCTAATCCTTAACGGAAAAGTTAGAAAGTTGTTAGGCAAAATTTAGAAGCTTGCGGGTCCAGCAGGAAATATTGGTGGCACTCTAGCAAACTTTCCAACTTATATAGGGATGTTTGCTTTGATTTGACGAAAGCAAGAAGTTATGTTTTAATTTCACCTTAGAAACTAATTGAACTGTGGCCTGATCATCCCCAGCTATGAATTACTCAACAAATACGCAACTTTGAAAACTTTGGAAGTGTTAGAAAGGTCTCTTATCAAAAATGTATGAAATTATATCAAACCTTTGATTATGCCATTCGGTTTTTCAGAAAATTTCTCGAAGTTACAAATATCATAAGTGTTTTGATGCGTCACGAGTTGGATGATCTTTGTTTGTATAAGTTACCGATTACTGGTGAAACGGATGACCTGCTTTAAACAACCTTTTTAAAAAAGTAACGCAACAATTGAGATTCAAAGTGAAGCTTTTGATGCACCTGCTGGAATTAACAAAAAAATTGACCAGTGCGTGCAAAAGTGTTACATATAATGTGTTGGAGTTTAGTAAATTTGCCAGTTGAAAAAAACAACCGGACGTGAAACCTATTATTTTGAGTTTTACAAAGTAAATAACACTGTAAAAAGTATTTGTAAGAAGGCGGTGAGAATTCAGTAAATATCCTGAGACAAGGGATCAAGATCTAACGCTTACCTGCATTGTTTGATTGCATTCATGCAGACGTGAGGAAAGACATTGCAGTGACAAACAAACACACACGCTTATGATACACATGAGTAAGGCTTCTTAACGGCACTTGCAAACATGCTATGCCGGGAATTAATGTTTCAGTTTTCCGATAAAAATTTTTGTGTTTTACAGTCCGACTTTAACCCTTTCGCTACCAACGGGACAATATGTCCCAAAAATATTTTCGAAGCTACCTTTGGGATAAATACGCATTTAACTTCAACGGCTTTGTATCCCAGTGGTATAGCTACGCACTACGCTTCTTGCCAGGTCATAAAATTTCACGCGATTGCATCATTCTTTGAATCATCGCTGTTTAGTCCGACCAACTCTCAAGTCAGTTTTCAGTTTTTAGGTTTGGTGAGTTGTGGTCGCGGACATGCAGTGAAATATTTTATTGTAAACTACTCAAGGTAAGTGTATCTCAATTGCAAGTGATTTCCAGCAATTATAATTCTATGTTTTTTCTTTTTAGTTTCATTTCATGTAATCGGGACATATTGTCCCAAATGGTATTTTATAGTGGGACGAATTGTCCCATTGGTATTTTTATACTACAAAATGAATAAGCTTTTCTTTTGCTACTTTCAGATGGCTAAAAAATTAAGGCCAAGTGAAGCTACTAAGTTTCTGTTTAGGAATAGCAGTGATGATGATGCGTCCTCAGAGTCATCGTATTCACCTGATGGTGAGGATTGCAGCGAAACAAGCGCTAGTGAGGATGAAGATACTTTGTCGGAAGCGCAACAACTTGGTAGTAGTGATGATGACGCGGCAGGGACACAACAGTCAACAAGTAGTGATCCCCCTCAGAATGATCCGCAATCGAATGCTGCACGTAATTCTTTTGTTTGGCATCAACCTACAGCTTCTTTCACACCCAAGTTTCCCACTCATGACTACATCCCATGCAAACCTACAGTTGCAATGCCTTCAACACTACAGGAAATTGATTCCTTCAAAGTTTTCTTTCCAAAAAGTCTGTTTATATTTATTGCCCAGTGTACAGATGAAAGAATTGACTTGCATAACATCCAAAAAAATGCTACGATTCTCCATACCGACGAAGATGAAGTGATGATTCTTTTAGGGGTTATGTTTATATGTGTTACAACCGACTATCTAATCTCAGTGATTACTGGTCCAGTAATTCTTCAATGGGAAATCAGTTCATCAAAAATACCATTTCAAGAAATCGATTTCAGATTCTTATGTCTAAGTTGTATTTCAACCATCCAGAAAAACCTGACAATGCAACAAAGCTCTATTACGTCGAAGAACTTGTGAATTGCATGAAGCAAACTTTATCAAATGCGATGAGTGAAAGCTCCCACCAGAGTATTGATGAGTCGATGGTCAAATTCAAAGGGCGCTCAGTACTAAAACAGTACTTACCATTGAAACCTATAAAAAGGGGAGTCAAAGTGTGGCAAAGGTGTGATGCACAAACTGGGTATATTTTTGATCTAAATATCCACGCTGGAAAAACTGAAAATGATGAGTTTTCTGAAGGAAATCTTGGAGAGAGAGTTGTAACTAAATTATGTTCAACAATAAAAATTTCTGATGTTGTGTTGTCTTTTGACAGATTTTTTACTAGTGTAAACCTTGTTCACACTTTGCCATTTTCAGCTGTAGGTGCAGCGATAAAGTCACGAAAAAATGTTCCGAAGTTCAAAAAGCATTTGGAAAAAGGAGAGTCTGAATTTTTGGCAACAAGCTCAGGTGTTATGCCCAGGATGTTTTACACCATACCAGGTGTTGTGCCCCCTCCTCAGGTGTTGTGCCCCCGCTGTGTTGTGCCCCCTCCTCAGGTGTTGTGCCCCGCTGAGCCCAGGATGTTTTACACCATACCACAACTGAACACATTTACGAAGTTTAGGTGGATGTTTCTTGTCTGCTATTTGAAGTTCTTGGACTCTTCGTTTTTGTTTTTCGTTGAACGCCATTTGTATGTTGAATGCTATTGGGACATATAATCCCAATATAAAATACCATTGGTATTATATGTCCCAAAATATTTACCCCCCTAATTTTTGTTTCAAACTTCATGAAAAATAAAAATCACGCTTTTTATGCTTATTTGTCTATTCTGCAAGGAACTAAAAGGAAACAAAGTAAATTATTGAAAAAAAACTTTTGTTCGTGAAAGGGTTAAGAAACTCTGACATGGGGGAAATCCTACGACATTTTCGGAGTTGCCCATGCTAGAGCACCGAAAGTGCAACAGCAGACAACAGACAAGTTTAAGGTGAAGTGGAGGCGGCAACGGACCACCAAACACACTTTGCTGGGGATGACCCTAACAATTTCACCACCTATATCTTTGCGACAATTTTAATTTTCAGTCTAGACGTGATGCAAAACAGGTAAGTTTACTTAAAGACTGTCGAGCAGTAAACACAATGCTTGATATTTTGCTCTTTTAGATTACAGTACATTCAACACTGAAAGTTCAAAGAACATAAAAACTTTCTTTTTAAAGTGACCATCCATTAGGGTATAATTCATCCTTTATTAATGCTGAGCAAGAATAATTTTCTACCATTGTCAAAAGTAATTTAATTGTAGGCCTATATGCCATGGTGCTATGGGACGTTGCGCAAAATATGTCAGGCCATACTATCTTTCTTTTGTTAGTGTGTGTTTTTATGTCACGTAAAAAATTTTAAAATCTCGCCAATTCAGCTATTTAGCAACTGCAGCCTTTCAGGAATTTCTTCACATCTACATATTCTTGCCAGTTTCTAAAGCAAAGCCAGAACGAAGATTTCCTTACGATTGACACCAATCAGCGCAGATCTATTTCAACTTTAGTATAAATAGCGACAGCTACTCTTGTAATTTCGCCCGTGCTGCACATGTCTTACTTCCTCTTTGATGAAAGCGATAGTTCTTGTTCAGTTTAACGTGATCAGATGAGATTAGTCACGACAAAACACCAATTGGCGTCACGGCCTCCAGTTCAGATCGCAGAACAAAAACCGATATGACAAGTTTTAAGTAGATGCTCTTTGGATGCAGATGGAAATGACGTACTGTATTAGATGCAGGAGACATCTCTATTTAAATGGATGAGACATGAATATATCCTGTTGTAATTCCTGCTGGTGTCCAAAATATTTAGAAATTTTCATTCCTAGCAGACTTCAGTTATTAGGTCGTACCTCGTACCAGTTTGGAGCCAGTCGCATAGCATCAGTATGACCATCATTTCTAATTTCTGTTGTTCTACTTTGGGTGCCACACGAAGCCAGCTAGTGAAATTTCTCTGAAACACAGCTGTGAAAAATGACTCACACTTTTCTGTATTTAAAGTGTTGAAGATATTTTTGTTGCATTCTGACTTAAAAACAGTCAGCCAAAGCATAGACCCTTTCAAGACCGCGAAAGCCACTGCGACGTGCTCTTTTTTAGGGAACGTTTACAAAATTCTAAATGCAAATTGAAAATGTAAATTATTCTGAACTTTTTATTTCGTGAATTTTAGCATGACATCGACGCAAAACTTGACCGTATTAGGGCGCATGCTAGGTGAGTAAATACAATACATCACTTGATTTGATTTGGCTTTATTCAATAGCTAAACATTCAAAGGTGTTTCCACTTGACCAACTTACCAACTATTCTGACCATGAAAAATCTCATTAGAGTTTCAGAAATTCACTTGCTGGTTTACCGCGTGGAAAACTAAATCCGTTGAATAAGGACTCTTTTCAGTGCTCTTCGAGAAAATGGTCCTCAGAAATAAAGTTTCAATTCTGAAAACTGTCTTTGTTAAGTATTTTGAAAATCCTGGCTTTAAATGTACTAACTTTGCAGTTATATTTCCAAGATGAAAAAGAAAAATATCTCTTCAATCAGCAAAAGCGTGTTTACCGTTGTACTTTTCAAAAGGAGAGATGACCTCGCATCCCATTGACGTTGATTGCTCCATGCGACGCAGAATGACGTTACTTTTTCGAAACCGGGCTAACGCTAAACGAGAGCCCAGTGCGTGCAAACGCATCAACAAAATAGTTGAAACACTATCACATTGAAAAAAATGTATTTTTTTCTGAAGATGTAACAAACTGGTCGTTGGCTTGCATCGAAATCAGTATAATTTACAAAGCCTTGTAATGACGGCATTCCATCTAAGCAAACAAATGGTTCGATTTAATTTTTCTAACTCTGATTAATTTTCTAACTGTGTTTGATTTCTCAAGATTTGTTAAATTTTTTAAATAACGTATTATAAGCATTCATTATCGAAATGAAATTAAACATAAAAATCGAATTGCGTTGACATCTAAAGACCATTCAGGATTCATCTTTTACGGTGAAAGGACGGCTTAATATCGGTGGCAAGTTCACAGTTAAACCTCGTAAGCATATGTTTTGAACACCAATACTTTCGTACGCTTTTCGGCAACACCAAGATTTTTACGAGGTCTCGATGACATGTCGATTCGCCAGTAAGGCATTGTCCAGCCAACTGCGTAAAATCAGTAACAGAAACGTCCCCCGGCATCAAACTATACCTCGCTCAGCAGTGTACTGTAGGTCTGTATAGAACGACTAGTTCCCGACCTAGTTTCGGTGGAAAAATCATGGGCGCCTGTGAATCTTTGTACAGTCGCACCAATCATTGTAAATTAACCATTCCAGGAAAAAAATTTATGTTTGCTTTTTTAGGTTAATGACATATTTTTATTACTAATTAACGTCTTTTTTTCAAGTTTGAACTTCACACATTCCTTTGGGAAGATCTGTGTTGCATATACGGTACAGTCGCTTTGGGAAATTGCACCATTCCAATATCCTTTCATTTCACTAGAATCCCTTTGTTTTAAAAAATCTTTTTTGGAATTTTAAATTTTGATGTGATGGGTCGACCAGTTTGACATCTGTTTCGAAGTAGCCCGAGGCAGGGTCAGTGGCGTTCCTAGAATGAAAAAAGTGGGGGGGGCACTGCGGGGCCAAGGAAAAAAGTAGGGGGGGCCAACATAAACGTAAAATATTGCTGGCCGAAAGTTATCTGCTGTATGGTCAGTCAAGCGAACTTGAACGTGAAATTAAGCAAAAAACTGGGGGGGAAAGCGGGGGGGCTAGCCAAAAATCTGGGTGGGCATGGCCCCCCAGGCCCCCCCTTAGAATCGCCACTGGGCAGGGTAAAGGTGGTGAACTTCCAGTGTGCAATATAGCCGTGCCACATGAAATCCGCTACCGAAATTGTGATGCTGTGCCGAAACATGTGACGTACAAACCAACCATGCATCTACATTCTGCAAGTACAGTGTGCCTATAAATTTTGATTAATGATCTTCAGCAGGTGGGAATGAACACCAGTTGTCTGATCCTCGTACGTATCACGGCTGGATGACGTACATGCCATTTCAATGAGAAATAAATGAACCTAAAAACTAGTTGTACGCCTTTTCTAAGCCTTTCGAAAAATTCTGCGTGGCAGGAGACTAGATGCGTTGATAACTATTTTGCGCCGATATTTTGTTTTCGAGTTTTCTGCCAAGCAATCTAACCGCCTCTGCAAGCAATCTACCCGCCTTTCTGCTTACGCATTCTACTAATGCTTGAGTGCTTTGTGCTGAGTCATAGCGACGTGCTTGTGGTTTTGTTGCTCCGTAATTGGCATCAAGACAGCACAAGGGTGACAGAGGCGAATCTGATCGCAAATGGCGTCAGATAGTGCTTCAGTTTTCGTGAAAGCAGTTATTTGAGAACGGCGCATTTCCAGTTGTTAATTTGCCGCAGCTTGCACTGTGATTTATTCATTCTGTTCTTGCTTTAGCCTTTCAATTTTTCTCCCGTAAAAATTTTGAGGATGCGTACAGGAAAGTGAAATCGATTTCCTATTTAAAAATTTGCTGATATATTGGACTGGGTCGGCTTTGTAGAGACGAATTACTTGATCTCAAGCAATCTAAAGGTTAAGTGAATGTTCACTGTAAAGTCTCTGACTACAGTTTGTGACGAAGTTATGCAGCCCTTCGTTTCGGATACTGTTCTCCTGTAAGTAACACAAATGATAAGAGGTCATCCGCAATTTTATTAGCAAGCGTTTTCCGTATTTTTCAAGAAGCATAAATTTCCCACTTCAAGGTATTGAACATGGATTGACAGTTTGTCTGCAATCTACGTAAACACAAATACGTCTCTTTCGCATTTGAAATCTTTTTCCACAAAGAGCCAATGTTTTTTTGTTTCATAACAAGATTTTTCCACCTGCTTGAAACATTAAATGCACCGCATCTATTCACTTAATTTAACGGAAGCAGTATCTCTGAATGTAACGATAGGACTGTTAGTCTACCACAAACGGTGGGAAGGATCTAGGAGGGGAGGTCGCCTGCAGCAGTGTGGATTTATATAAAAACCCGAGCACTGGTGGGCTTTTTGAAGGCTATCGATTCGAATCACAGGAAATGTCATGCAACTATTCAATGAACTGTGATGAAACTAGGACAAGTTAGCCGAATGGTGTGCTGAAGTTTGGCAGAACTCATAACTTTGGAAAAGTGTGTCGATGACCTTGTTTATAGTCCTTCGAACATTTTTACACAAAATGGAATACTAGAAAAAAGTTGGCTGTGATCGAAATTTAGTCAAGGAAAGTAAAAAAATTACGTAAATTAAATCGGAACACCGGCATTTATATCAAAATAAACACTTTTTCGCCATTCCCCCATGAAACGTATTCTCAGACGCCTATGCTATCCACTGACAATAAATTGGGGTTAATTTGAAAAAGCATATGACCGCAGTATGTGACAAACATAATGTTTGCGTGCTTTACTTGTTCAGAATGTTGCGAATGTAGCTGCAACTGCTTTGCTCCAGCTCTAGCAATCAGATTGTTTCGCGTATTGTTTACGGTCAACCACTTGTAATGAGATTAAAAATGACGACATCTGCGTGAGCAACTAAATTTCGAAGCGGTTGTGTTTCAGTCAGCCTGTCGTTGTTTATTGTACTAATTTCATAGGAAGCAGAACTGTTACGGTTTCTGTTACCAAAACACTGCCTCGAATATTGGAAACGCGTTCTTTATCCAGGCGTGACCACCAGCCACGAAACGCAGTTGAACCGAGACTCCCACTTGAGACCCCCGCAGTGTTTTATGGTTATATCCTTGCTTTGCCGCATGAGTTGGGTGTCGGCGGAGCGGACGCTTTGAGACATTCAAGTTTCATGACTGTAGTATCCGCCCGTTCGGAGCGGAGGTATGGGTTTTATTTGTATCAACAACGGTCACGCCTTTTGCTTGCCAAACAGCGTCTCGATGCGCAACAATCCGCTTGACTAACTTTTTTATTAAAAATTGTAAAGCTTAAAGTTTTACTGGAAGCACTGACCACTAGTAGCCAGTGAGTGACTCTTGCTTCATTTTGAATATAACTTAGCTTGGATTAGCAAAGCTTTTGTTGTATTATGTGAATTTCTCTACCAGTTCATGTGAGAAACCTTTGCTTGTGAAGACCCTAAGACAAATAAGGTATACATCAAAACTCAACAGTTTGAAGAGATAGCAAATACAAACAACCTTTTACCAATATTACGGAAACAGCTAACGAAAAGAAATCGCTTTAATTTCTGTAATTTCATTCCTTCGGGTTAGAGTATCATTCGTCGAAAATGACCAATTTCTTCCACCTCTCTCATCTTTTTTGCAAAACTCCTTTCATGAAGGGGATTGCCATTGTTTGTTAAAATCCAAGTCAGTTCTGCCTCGTTCTCAGGATTACAAGTTTGTACAACAGGCACAGCAGCGCAACGTACGTTTATATGGATTTTTCCTTCTCTGTACCTTTTCTTTAAGCGGAAACTTGTCGAGACGTTGTTTCTGCGCAAATTTTGCTGCAGCTCGTTAGCGCTGAATGTGGACACACGGTTATCGGTTGCGTGCGATGCTTTGAATTGGGTGTAATAAAAAGTCGGCGTCATCTTGAAAGAAAGTTACGTTATTAAATATTAATATTATGCACGGTTCGTCATCGCTTAGTGGAGATAACTCCTGCAAAGCTCAACCGGCAAGAGACATTCCCAGATGAGTCCGCTTGATGTGCAGACGAAGACAAATACTGTGCTTTGAAAAGAACCAGAAGAGTTTCTGAAACCAGTTACAGGGATACCGCGATTTGAAGTTGCAGGAGTAGGAAAAATTGGAGCGACAAAGTGTGGGGGTGAACGCCCTTTGTAGATGCATCAATGTAAATTGCAGAATCAACAATTTAACTTTGCTTCATAGCCAGGGTTGGCCTTCATCCATTTCATGGTGTCGCGCAAACGGTAGGATCTTGCACAGAGTCAGCTCAGCACAAATGGGACTAACGCATGTATCCGTACCTGATTTTTAAATAAGAAAACTTTTTGCTTAATGTCTCGCATTTGATTTGGGGAAACCGATTATTGTAGAGATTTCTATATTATCGTCAAGAACAGGGAACAAGGCATGGAGCCTGGATTGAGACAGGCCAGCAAACCAGACTGCACCAGGGAAGTAAAAAGCCTATGTTATAAGCCAAGACTGCGTTCAGCAAATAGAAACTTTGGATAGCAAACACCTTCCCTTTCTGAAGACAAAAGTAGTCGAGTACAAAACCGACAAATTGGTTTTCATTAATCGCTATAACGTCTTTAGTTGTCAGTACTATACGATAAGCCGATGATTCCTATTTTGCTTTTCACTATCCTTTTTAATGAAAAATTGCGAAATTTCATGGTCTTACTGTGGTAGGCTACTGAATTCAAAGTTTTTGTAGTCCAAATTGACCCCCAATAAAAAATCATGGCAGGCTTACAACCAGGGCTGCGGAGCCGGAGCGCCGGAGCTGGGCATTTTTCCTGGAGCCGGAGCTGGAGCTCAGATATTAAAAATCAGGAGCAGGAGCTTAGTTCAAAATTTAGGACGGGATCTGGAGGCACAGCCATTTGAGAGGTAGCTCCGGCTCCGGGTTCCTTCCTAGATATCAACGGTTTTGCCAAATTGACTGAAAACTAGACTTACTTTACCTAAGACAGTGCTCTTGATAGCACACCAAAAGCGATTGTTACGAGTTACGACACCACACTGCAACAATAGATCTGCGAGTCGTTGATGTTTCCTTGGTTTAATCATCGCGAAGACTGTGGCATCGTAGTTGGACAAGTGTGGTGTTACTTGTAGAAGTAAGAAAAACGTTAACCACCATAACACCTTACTTTCTAGCCAGAATGATCAAACCCGGTCGGTAGTATTGTAGCGATCTAGAAAGAACTAAGCCATAATCAGTGGGTATATACTACATTGCATACTTATGCTGGATTGATAATCACAACCCAAAAGTGGACCTGTATTTGACATCATGAAAGAAACTAAAAAAGAATTCAAATACGCACTAAGAGCTTGTCGGAAGTCCCAAGAAAAATACAAAGCTGATGCTATGGCTACGGATTTATGGAACAGATCTCCCAAAAAATTCTGGCAGAACGTCAGAAAAAGCAAGAAATCATGACTTCCATCTACAGTGGGAGGTGAAACAGGAAATGAAGCAGTTACTGTCGTGTGGAGAAAACACTTTGCGGCATTGCTGAACTCACCAAAAACTGTGAAATTGGCAATTTTGTGAAAAAAAAATCTCACATAGTAATTTTGAAGGGATTGATGTGCAACACCTTTAAAATTAAATCTCTGCTGCACAAACTAACACTGGATCGCGCAGCTGGCAAAGATGGCATTTTTGCTTAACACATTTTCTATGCTGATACAAGTGTGTGCAATCATCTGAGTAGTCTATTCAATGTTTCTTTAATGCGTGGAAAAATTCCACAGGAATGCATGCAAACTGTCATTGTACCTATTCGTAAAAACAAGAATGGGGACGCTGCTGGGAACTATACGCCTGTTTCCAGGGGCGGAGCTAGGAGGGTGCCAGGGGTGCCACTTCCTCCCAAAAATTTTGCCTGGCCCCCCCAGTGGCCCCCCAAAACTGTTCAGGTCTCTTTCTGAAAGTCCTACACAGACCATTGACAGCTCCCTTGTTGCAAAACTGGCCCCTCCAGTGGCCCCCTCAGATGAAAATGTCTGGCTCCGCCCCTGCCTGTTTCCCTTGCAAATATCATCTCCAAGTTGTTTGATCATTACATTTTTTCCTGCATCTCACCACTTTTGGTCATAACAAACAACCAGTGACATGTGTATTTTTTTACTTAAACAGACTGTGTCTTATTATGTAAGCACAGATACCCCAGTGTTTACATCATTCTTAGATGCATATAAAGCATTTGACAGAACTAACCATGTGCAACCAGCTGTTTGCTAAATTAATTAAGCGCAATGTAGCCTACCTATGTGCATAGTAAGACTGTTGTTGAGTCGGTACAGGCAACAGACCATGCAAGCAAAATGGGGTACCAACTACTCATCCCCTTTACTGTAACCAATGGGGTAAAGCAAGGAGGGATCCTGAGCCCATACCTATTTGCTGTTCACCTGGACGAACTCTCAGAACAGCTGGGCTCAGCCAGGGTGGGATGCACTGTGGGAAATATGGTTGTGAATCATCTAATGTTTGCTGATGGTATATGTGTGTTCAGCCCCAGTATTAGTAGGCTCCAATGTCTTCTGAATATTTGTGGTGACTATACTGCTGAACACAAAATTACTTTTAATTGCAACAAAAAAATGGTGTTCTTTTTTGCCCAAAAAATATAAACAACCTTCTCCATCAAGTGTTGTTCTTAATGGTGTACGTGTACAATTTTTTGACTAAGTGAAATACCTTGGTATGTGGATGAATGCATCACTGAAGGATGATGATGATATTCAGAGACAAGTGAAATCACTATACTGCTGTGCAGCAACCAAACTCAGAGGCACTTTTGATCAGTGCTCTTCTGCAGTAAAAAAACACTCTATTTCGTGCCTATTTCATGTCAATATATGCTTGCCAACCGTTGAACAAATACACAGACCAGTATGAAGCGCTTACGGGTTGCAAATAACAATGCCTACCAAATTATGCAGTACATGCCCAGAAATGTAAGTGTTCGCCCAGGTTAGTCATTGTGTCAGGACCTTTGATGCCCTGCTGAGAAACAATTTGTATCATTCTTTTATACGATGCGCATCTTTATTCAACTTTTTTATTCGATCGATGTCTGATGCTTTTTACAAATCTTCATTTTTCCTCAATTATTCAGCGCTCCTGTCTGATGGAGACCAAATGCAGTGGCTGTTGGTGAATTGTTTCTGTGTTCGCCTCTCATGCACAGCACACCATTGTATAAGTAGGATTTTTTATTAGAAACCACAGGATTCCTAGCAAGGTATACCAGATTACTGGCGAAGATCACCAGGAACCATTACGTTTACTAGGAGCAGCATAACATGAAAGTTACAACTAATTGGTGGCGAATTAGCATTGCTTTGCATGGCGGTACATTTTCAGGAAGATATAGAATGCAGTGTAAACAAATGTGGACTTTTCTTGAAGTTTTCATCAGTGGAAACAAATTTGATGTTTTCAGCACGGCAACCAGGCTTATTTTCTCCTAAGCTTTTCAGGATAAATTGTGCTTTACTTTGCGATTCATCACTTTTTATTATGAGTTCACAAGATAAGAAATCAGAAGTTTTCAGCTATTTTCAAAATTTCAAAGGTGAAGTTCTTGCTAGAAGCCATACTAATTCTTCGAACAAAGGGTTTTTAAACACATCTCGGCATTTGTGTTAATGCAAATGTGTGCACGTTAGAAAAACACATGAGAGAGGTAATCAACTATGTGTTTTGCGCTCTTTGCATGATTTGCTCGGGCAGAGCTGTTAGCCGGAAGCGCCAAGACTGCCACAGACAAAGCATGCAACGAGTGCAGAACATTTGGTCGATTGGGACTGTACTGTGTCTGAATGCTCGGACACAAACGTAGTTTATCAAACAGCCGTTTTCTTGATTCCGGTCATAAAAAATAATAAAGGTCACCAGGCATTAACAGCAAAACCAGCGACTGCCTTTACAAAATTTGTTTATAACCTATTATCGTTATCTTGGGTTACTTTTCTGCTAGTAACTGTTCTCTGAATCGTTTGAACCGGTGATTGTTGTTTTATCGCTGATTTCCTCATGGTAAGAGCGCTGCAAGTGAAAAACTACCAGATTAACCTACTCAACTAAGTTTAATATTATTTTAGTTTTTTGTACTAGATATATTTCATTTTCCATTCCTCTTCAGACACACCAAAATTGAGAATATTAATGTGTAAAACGAACAGAAGCCGGAGCTGGAGCCATGTTCATGAAAAGGAGAGGTCCGGAGCCGGAGCAGTGTCATTTTTACGACAACTCCGCAGCCCTGCTTACAACTGGAACGCTTAAAACAGTGCTTTGCAGGGGTGAATATAATAATTTAGGGGCCCGAGGCAAACATTCAGAAAGGGGGCCCAAAATATCGCCACTGCGAACGCTAGATGTGGGACTAGGCGGATAAAAAAGTAAATTTTTTTCACATTTCAATTTATGAACTGCATTTAAGAGGATAATGTACACAGTCTACAAAAGTATCAAGAATTTGTAAGATTTTGAAGCTGGAAACTTGAAAGCTGACCACATTTTGCAATGACACTATTTTTTGCAAAAAAGAGCAAAGCAGTGTACAATTCGTCATGCACTGTTTTGTTAGCGTTTTTGCCAATGCGAGTAAACAATTACTTGAATCTTTGTGAAGTTAAAGAGAACTGAGGGTATATTGCAATTTGCAAGCAAATTTTAACATACCACAACCAGTCCAGCTTAAAGCAACCAGCTAGTAGCCTAGCCTAAAATACTCAGTTATTTGAAGCTTCGGTTTTTTTATGCTAAGCGAAATTCAACTATGTCTAACCAGCCTAATGGCGTAGGCGCTACACATGAAAGTGTGCAACAAGTCTAAACAAAGACGTGTGGTTTTATAGGCACATACCTGTACGGAGTAGTGCCTTGTAGAAGGCTGTGCTGGTTACGACAGTGCATTATGCTGTAAACACTACCCAATACGAACACATGCAATGCAGTCACTGCCAAAATAAACTGTAGGCCTAGGCCGTGGTGTCTTAATTTCTGTCATGGGTATTCACAAAACACAGTTCCACGAGAGCATAAGGTTCAGCAATATACGTATGCATGACAGTGCTACAGTGAATAGCAAACAAATTAATAATGAGTGACACATTTATGAGCAGACACATAAACCTTAGGAAAATACTGACACATTTACAAACTGCAGTTACAGTTGATTACAAAAATGGATGTCGCCTTGCTTTCCGTTGAAAAAAGTCAATAAATAAATCATCATACCTGATAACTCTTTCAATATCCTTTTCCATGTATAGGACTGCCAAAGAGCTATTGTAAATTGTTTGAAGTAATTTGATTTTGAATTGTACTTTGTCTACACATTAAAGTTGTTGAGGGGCCCCCTTTAGCACATTTGCACATAATGTTTGCTTTATTTTGAAAACATATAACTTGCTTCATGGATTATTAAATGCGACTCTATAGTGTGTTTCATAAGCTTTTTCACAAAACAATGCAAAAACTAAGTGCGAAATTCTCAAAGAGGGGTGCTACGGCATCTCCTAAAAAGGAGGGGCTCGAGGCGACCGCATTGTTCGCCTCCGCTAATATCCGGTATCCACCCTGGTACTTTGTATGAAGCTACTTTTGGAAATGACTGCACATACAAAAGTGAACTGACTTGGACTTGTGAAAGATGACTGGGTCTACCAACCTGTTATACAGTAAAAAAACGAGATTTGAAAGATCTCATTTTTGGATCTGCTCAAACTTTTAGGAAAAGCATTTCATAAAGCTATTGTAACGTACTAAAAAATTACCATGACTTGCATCATGAAAGGATGCTTTAATATAGAGTTCCTGCAAATGCCATGCGTACTGCGGTTATTTTAGAAAATATAACAAGTTAATGCAAGGTGAAGACCAGATCTTGACCAAATTACTTCTAATTTTCTGTGTTAGCCAAATATCTTTTGCATCTATTACGGCCATATTATTTTGTGTTTAACAAACCTATCCACCTGTCAGAGATGAACACGGATTTGTATTTAAATCCTCCAGATTTTCAGCTTTTTGATAGATTTGGATTTTACACTTTTGCTTAACCGGATTTGGATTTGATATTCTTGTTTTGAACTTCGTCACAACTTTCAGTTCTGTAGATCATTGCATTTAATCTGTAAGTCTGCTTCAGTGGAGTTTCTCACATCCGTCGAAAATGTACATCGCGTTTGTTTAACTTCGGATCATTGACATATTGTCCAGCAGGCCCGTCACCAGCTTGGGACAACAGGAAGGGCGAAGAGTTTTCTGAGACTGGCACAAATTTTTTAAACTATGTCCAATACTTTCAAACATATTTTTCCAGGGGGGCGAAAAAATTTCTAGGGGGGCTTCGACCCCTGGTTACGGGCCTGTTGTCCAGTGATGCAATGTAGAAGCCTGCTGTCTTACGTATCATGTCATCAAAGTTAAGGAATTCGTGTGACTTTAATTCGTGTGACTTTAATTGATCCAGTCCCATTTCTTGACGCATAATCGTTATAGTACAGTAATACTTACTACCTAGTAGTAACACTTATAGCTCAGTTCATGATTATTTATATATGTGTAGCACAGTGCTAATGATTCGCTTGTACAATATACTGTACCTGGTAATTTTTCTGATTTGATATCTTACACTTTACAGCTGAGCTTCTCATTGCATTTGATGCTAATAGTGCATTTAAGGTCTTTGAACTGTCCATTATTATAGAGTTGTGAGACAAAGATATAGCATAAATTAACTTGAGTGTGTTTTCAAGGTATTCTTTTGGTAGTGTCTACAGTATTTTGCTTCATGATTTTGCCTTTAGCAGAACAAGATTGATAGGATTTTGGATTTAAACAGGATTTGGATTTTAAAACTATCAGTTTATTGGATTTGGATATGGGCTGGATTTTGATATGGAATTGTTGGATGGAGTTCGATTTGAAAAACCTAATTCGTTCATCTCTTCCACCTGTTCATTTTATCGGTCCTTGTCCGCATTTTTTTAGCCGCTCGCTTTCTATTACATGTTCCTTACAATTGTACCGCCGCGTCCACTTGTTCTCATGGGCGTCGGAAGGTTTCTTTTTCATGGGGGGGGGCAATAGCATATTTTTCAAGGGTAGCCAAAAGGAATATTCCGGAGGGAAGGGAAGAAATGGTGAAACTTGATTTTCCCCATTCGAAACTAAGAAAACAACGTTTTATGCTAAATATTTAATAGGAAAATGTCTAATTTCAAAATCCAGGGTGTGCCCAGGCCCCCCATTCTGACGCCCACGCTTGTTTTGCACTTCCCGCTTTACTTACGTATGACTCACTTGCGTTTAATCTTTTACTTTCACGTTTTGTACCTCTGATGGCTTTAATCGGTGGGTCGCAACACAAAGTGGTTCGCGGAAGATTGGTTGTCGCGAACAACAGCCTCAACAATTTGCTAACGACCAGTGGTGAAAGTAGAATAATTTTGTTACCGGAACGATCCAGTATTTGTCAATACCGTCCCAAACTTTCAGCCATAAATGTAAAAAGCAATCAAGAGCACGTCTACTTTTGGCCCACCCTGTATTGTACATTTTAAAAGTACAAAAAACGTACGGCACATTCTGAAAACCACCATTTCAAATTAACCAAAAAGCGTTATAGACTACGTACGGCAGCTTGCGCTATCTCCGAAAGTGGTTCAGGCAATGCAACTTGAGTTGTCTAAATTTAACACCTCACACTATAGCCTACTTGCTAATACTGTATTTGCAATCTACATATCCTAAAATAGCAAACCTGATACTAATACTTTATATCATTTGCAGGGCCCTAGGCTGTTTCAAAGGGGGCTCTTGTGAAAGGTTCGCGATTGATGTCATACAAATTAGTACTACACGCAGAGCCAGATTTAATTGATGCGAGGCCCTAGGCTAATCCACCTGTGAGGACCCCTCTTCCATTCTTGCGAGTGAAAAAATGGAAAGCGTCAATCAATTTGCGAAAATCGGAAAATAACGCTCTGAAAGTACGGTCTTAAAAATTCTCATTCATTACTGAAGTGCCCACGATCACTGCGTTTTTTGCTGCTTTCGATGCAAAAGCGTTAAATTGCACGGAATTGTTGGAATCGCACTTGGCTGGCGGGAACAGGATTATTAACTCTCACAGGCAAACCAACCGAAATCGCCACAATTGAAATATTTGACAAAACATATGGTCTTCGTTTTTTATTAGAATCACATCTGTTTTTTCTTATCTGTG
>Ga0210059_1002281_pt1 | contig 29894 bp, 18 predicted proteins | sample Ectturendosymbi2_FD_188042 | JGI IMG/M metagenome (GOLD analysis project Ga0210059, IMG submission 188042) | Ecteinascidia turbinata endosymbiont from Florida, USA - Sample 2 (SPAdes) (version 2) | ecosystem: Host-associated > Tunicates > Ascidians > Unclassified | place: Key West, Florida...
CTTTGTTGGTTTGGATTAGTCTTTTCGAGCCGGTTGTTTTTCGTTGCTAGGCAACGGCCGGATATTCTTCGTCATTGCAGTCACGTTTTTCTTGGAGCCGTGCTGGATTCAGTACATATTGTTTTTTGTTTCTTGAGCTTTTTTGGCTGTTATATGGGAATGAATGTACAGACCATAAGGTGTCTGCTACAGTGAATACAATTTTGTTGTGATAAACTGAGCTGTGTCGAGCGAAACTGGTGGGTCTAAGTTTCTTAATTGTTAACTTGGGCATGTCATGGACATTTCCACTAACCAGTGCTCTCGCGCAATTGTCCTAACTGTGTAGTGGTTCTCTTCTTTTAGAAGTGGACTGCCGCACCTCCCACCACGCCTGGACCTCAGCCCCCATCATCTAAATCCGGTGTAACAACTGAGGAAAAACCACTGCCAAGCGGTCAGTAAACAGTTCTATTTCTCGAGCGAAGTTGTAACATCCCAAAATTGGTGTTACGTATCAGGCAATCGCCACATGCAAAAATCGACATCATGTTATTTGCGTCTCAACACATGGAGTTGAATAAAATTTTAATAACATAAAAAATTTTAGCAAGCTTCTGGTGATAAAACAATTCATTGCGTTTTTCGTTCGGACCCGGACACGGAGCCACTTTTCCATTTCGGCAGTAGCATGAGTCTGTGTATTCATTTCCTAAGTAAAAACACGGGTAAATTTCGGTTGGATGGATGATGGTAGCCCGAATTTGAACAGGTTTCGGAATTTCAAGTTTGAAAAATTTCCGGACCTGGACCCGGACTCGGATTTAAAAATTTTGGAATCGGTGTGGAGTCGGAGTCTGAGAAAGTGACTCCGGCATCTCTGCTTGCCACCTTCTCCACTTTTGTCCACTAGCTGACAAGACTTGTTTATCGACTTTTTGACATTGCGTAATGATTCGATCTCCTGTGGGAGTGTGAGACAAGGTTAAGTTACTTTGTGTGCTTGTTGAGACCTTCCTACATGGTGTGGCCTTTCTTCCGCAGACAACAGTGGTTGTTTCTTTCCGAAGATTTGGACAGACTTTGCCTTGCGCTGAGGCGAATCCAAGAGGTCACTAGACTATGCTTCAGTTCTCTGAACTGTTCAGGGTTTGCGAACGTAAACGTTCTTGCTCCCCAATGCGGATAAGTAAAGCAGGCTAACTGCTAGTGCTTAGGTTACATGTACTGTGGCTACAAGCTTCACTCAGCCAGGATGGTAATTATATGTATGCAGCTTGCAGCTTGTGAAGCTTCGGTCTCTTGTTCATCTATTCTACTATAGTAATGATGTGCTGTGTTAATCTTTTCGTGTGTTGCAGCTGCAATAGAATACTGTCACGCTCAGCTGCTGAGTTTTTTCTTTGTATGTTTCTGTATAAGTGGACATGGATAATGGTAATCAAGAGTCTAAAAGTAAAATTACTCTGGGTTAAGGATGGGCAGCTGTAGGTAGTGTAGCTGCAGTCATAGATTTCACTGGTAAGCACAAGATTTTTAAAACTTGTTGTATTGCATCACACCAAAAACTACCCGTAATTCAAGATCTATTCTTGTGTAATAAATTGCATGTGCTTCTGTGTTTTTACTTGTGTTTTAATCAAGCACAGCTTCTTGTAGTAAAGTAATGCATGTAGATTTAAGAAACAGCCTGATAAATGAGTGAAGCACTTAAAATGAGAAAAAGTGAATGGAAATACATGTTATTGTTAGGAACTGGAAAACCACACAGCAGTAATGATAGTACAGCTATATGTCCAACCCAAATGGCTTACTGTGCCAAAAATTATGTCACTAGCCTCAACTACCTAGGGCTGCACATGGTAGTCACTTCGTTCAACTAGTAGTAAAAATCATCAGAACCCACAAAGGGTTTGAAAAGGTGATTTTGGGTAGTTAACACTTAAAGAGCCGGCGTACGATATATTCATACCTAGATTTCGGCCTAAAAACAGCAGTTTTTGGTTGCCTTACCAATACCATAGCTTCTCTGCCGATTGCGCTAGAGACCTGCTCAAGGACTCAAACAGATCGGCCAGTCTTCTAGTCTGCACTCGAAAAAAATTGTTTGGTTTTAATTTTAGATTTTTAGTGAGTGATGTCATAAGTGACGTAATTTTGGGGGCCCACCCCTCGACCAAAGTGTTTAGCTGAAGTTTTTATTGGAAACTAGGCTTGAGTCCGAATCTTTTAAGCCTTTGATCAACTTTCTAGCATTTTTGGGTCAAAAGTTAAGATCTAAAATAAACAAATTAATTAATTAGCTAATAAGTCAAATATTTTAACTACTTTAGATCATCATTTTTGAACCTGAAACCTCAGCAGGTCATCCAGAGTATCAAAAGACTTGGATTGTAGCCTAGTTTCAAATAAAAACTTTAGCGAAATACTACCATCTAACGGTTGGTGCCCAGGGACAGGTAAAGTAGGCCATAGTGGCCTAAAAGTTTTCCACTTATGACGTCACTCACAAAAAATCTGCACCCCCAACCAAAAAATTTTTTTGAGTGCAGACTAGAAGACTTGCCACGTCTTTTGACACTTCAACCAGGTCTGTAGCACTTTACGGACCGGAGAAATTCCCGTGCAAAGCCACATGCGTTTCGGTGTTTTTTTCGGAAATCCCTAAAAGTGACCAGACGCCAAAGTGTTAATGGCTTTTGTACAAGCATCAACGCATATGGTTACCAATAATAGTCCCTATTGAATTTAAAGACCTTTTTTGACAAGTACCTAAACTCCAAACTGTAAATGTGAACACAAAAGTTTAGAATGAAAACCGGTTCCATGAAAAGTGCAACCACTACTACCAAAACGAAAGGCGTCTGATCATGGTGAAAACTAAACTGAAAACCATGTGCACAGTAGACATAGGTGTATCCGCTCAACTATTATGACGCTACCATTGTTTTTTGGTCATTTTTCAGTCATAGACAAATGTTTTTGAAATGACTAAAAAAATTAAAGCAATTTCAGTCAGCATGTTTGAAAATACAGGCTAATGAACACTGTTACGGTGAGTTTTAATACAGCTGTAAGACAATGACCAAAATATCTCAGCAAAAAATGACTGAAAGGTCTCAGTGAAAAAACATAGCACTGCCTCTAGAGTGACAAACTCAGCATTTTATTTGAACCGCGTCATCACTGACTGACCTATAACCACTTCCTCATAAAAACTTTAACTATCTACATGTTCTTCTTGGAGTGTTGCATGAAATATAAGACTTGGCAAATCTTTTGCATGCAAGAAAAGGTGAAAAATCTTGCAAGTACAGAAATGCTTAAGACGAATGGTTAACACAGTGCTAAGAAAATATTGTAGTGTGCAAGTTGGATCTGATTTTAGTCACCCTCAGTGCATAACCAGTGTTGCTCCCCACCACTTGCCTCTCCTCAATGAATAGATATCATCATTGTGAAAGGTATATGAATAAAAAACAAAAATAGTTAATAAGAATGGATAGAATTGAGTGACAGAGGTGCCTGCTCTATGCGTTAAGGTGGATTAAGAAAATAAGTTTGTTTGCAAATAAAAACAAACCACCTTCCTTTTGATTCTCAAGACTATCAAATGACTATATATTAATAGAGCCATTGTATTGGCACACTTAGCTACAGCTTGACTTGTGTGAATTACAAGGTCAAAAATAATGCTGAAGATAGTCAATAGTGTCTATGTGGTCTTGGAGGTTTGCATTGCATTTTGGCCTCAAAAACTTCAGTTCAGATTGCTGCAAAGATGCTTTTCAAAAGAGCAAAACAAAGCTTTGTTCTAATGTAGTTCATTATAGGACATTTGACTGCTTGTGCATTCAGATGTCTGTTATGCCAGTTCTTTGTTAACCTGGCATGTTCTAGAGTCATCCCACCATTTGTTGTGAATACAAAAATATTCAGAAAATAATACTTTTATATAAAGTCCGATTATTTGGTTGTATTGATCTTTTATGTCCTTTTTGTGATGTTCTTAGACCGTGAAGGCAGGAAGTATAAAATAGGTGATGAGACTTAGTTGAGACAAAAAAAATTCTTCACTTCATTAAGCTACAATGAACAACTAAAAAACAATCCTTTGGTCTGCATGTCAGATTGATTTGATGATAACACTTTTAAATTTTTGCTCATTTTCAAGTAATTTTTTCCCCAGGATTTTGAAAACGTTAAGTAATCCACAACCACCTGGTAGTCTTCACAAATATCACAACATGTGTTACATTCTCTGCAATAAAATGTGATCATTCATGACTTGTCATGTGTGGTTGCCATGTCACACATATGATGAAACTGCTTGCACCATGTAAAATATGCCATTGACAACTGCGACAAAATCCAGATTAGTTTATACATTATTATTGATCACTGAAATTACACTGTGAAGCAAACTGTTTGTACCAGTGTTCTTGTCTGATCAACAGGTTGCAAAATGTCAGTTTAAGTGTAACTAGTTGGTATAAAAATTTAACACCCATTTGTTTATTTTCATTCGTTGTTTTGCTGTTTTAAATTAATTATTGGGAATTCATCATAGAATATATGAGGCTATGGTCATAATGGCATCACACAGCATTGGTGTTGTGGTAGGAAAGGTGCTACAACTTGTCACATCCGTAAGTTTGGCCCATTTTTAACTTTTTTTTTTTGCATAAATTATGATGAGACTCACAAAAGCCAACTCTTGAAAAGAACCAATTGGCACTTGTACAAGGCTTGCATGTAAAATCTATTTACAACATTGCTAATTTATGTGCCTAAATCACACTGATTAAACATTATTAAATGGCAGCAGCATGTCTTTGCACATATCAAGAAAAGACGTCAGAGATGACATTCCTGAGTAAGCATCAAAGTATGCTCCCTACAGTTTACATAATTCAGTATAAAAAAGCCACTAAGGTGTTTCAAGGAATGTCAATGACAATGTTACTATTTAGTGCTTGGCAAAAATGCAAGTAGCTGTAATATGTCTGCAGAAAGAAATTATCAAATTTACATAGAGAGCATTTAAACATTTTCCATTTCCAGCCTGCTTCATTGTAGTGCATTGTAATGTCACTTAAAAGTAGTAAATCGTGAATGATAAAACAAGCAACTACTAATCCTAAAAACATTTTCTACTTCAAATCAACATAGCACTTCCTACCATCATCCAGTTCAGTCTCTGAGCTTACTTAGTAAAAATATTTTGACTAAATTAAAAAATTTGTTGTTTCTACAAGATATCAGTGGGTTTTAAATTTGAATTTTGATTGCTTGACACCTTTGGAGCCAGCCTGGTTTTTCCTTTAGGTCCCATGTGAACAACTTAAAAGGCTATCACTTAGCAAATAGAGTTTTTTGTCAGTGATGTCATAAGTGGAGGACTTTTAGGCCACCTTGGCCCTGTGTGCCAACTGCTAGGTGGTAGTATTTCGCTGAAGTTTTTACTAAAAACTAGGCTACAATCCGAGTCTTTTGTAGTAAAAATATTTGACTAATTAGATAATCAATTAATTTGTTTATTTTAGATCATGATTTTTGAACCAGAAATGCTAGAAAGTTGATCAAAGGCTCAAAAGACTCAGAATCGAGCCTAGTTTCCAATGAAAACTTCAGCGAAACACTTTGGCCTAGAGGTTGGGCTCTAGGCCAGGCAACACGAGCCAAAATGACCGCAAAACTACGTCATTTATTACGTCACAAAAAATCCGCACCCCACAACCAAAAAATTTTTTTCGAGTGCAATCTAGAAGATTGGCTGATCTGTTTGAACCATTGAGCAGCTCTCTAGTGCAATCGGCGGAGGAGCTAGGGCATTGGTAAGGCAACCGAAAACTGCTGTTTTTTAGGCCGAAATCGAAGTACGAATGTATGGTACGCCAGCTCTCAAGGTATTAAATTTTTTTAATGGATATATACTATTATATAAACATATAATTTTTTTTGCCTGAAGCATGTGTGGCCAAGATACAGTCGTATCTTCATAACACCAGCCCTTACATTTAAAAAAATGAAGTCAATTGAAGTTGCACTATTTGAGTTATAGGTATTTAAAATATCATCATGCTTGAATGCACATAAAAAACATGTTGCCTTATAACAATGATTAACCAGGGTTCAAAGGTCACCAATGAAAAACTTCCTGTGTTGTTTTGTTCAGCATGGAGCCTTCCACTTCACTGCACAATATTGAATGAAAATATTCAGAGATTAAGGAGTGACAATCAACTGAAGTTCCAACAGCAAAACTCCAAGAATTTTTTGGTCCAATTCTCTCGAAAAACATCAAAATTTCAAATGCTCATAATTTTGGAAAGACAGGTCCGATTTTAAAAATTCCAACTTTGTTGAGCTCAGAAGCCTGAGATTTGAACACTTATAAAATTTCGTGAATTTTGGTGTGAGTCAGATGAAAAATCCCCATTTTGGTGGATCACCTGACATGGAATGACCCGGACCCATAACCAGTATTTCCAAATTTTTAAAATCATGTTTTCTACTTCATTATCAAAATTATAATGTGTTGTATGGTTTACCTTTTTTTCAGAAACTTAAAAAATCAGGATTTATGAGCTAAAATTTTTCAAATTGCAACAATTTGAATATTTTTCTATGATTTTTAAATTAATCTGATTAATGATGATGCTTCTGTTTCGGCTGTGACGGCTGACGCATGCTTCATGGTTTATCTTGTCTGCTTGTTTATGAAAACGCACCTGCCAGCACTGCTGCAAGATGTCATGACTTGCTTCGTTGTGCTTTCTTGCGCAAGTTGTCTGGATGTGTGAGGAATATAACAGCGTTTTGTCAACACCTACTGAGGCCCATAAAATCAATCGTTTTGGCCGATAGCGATATATTGGCCAGGCTAATATATCGGTCTATCACTTTGCAACTCCATAACTTCTCCGTCAACTGCACTAGAGACCTGTTCAAACCCTCAAAAGATGTGACAAGTCTTCAAGTTTGCAATGAAAAAAAACTGTTGGGTTTCGTTTTTTTGTGAGTGACATCATAAGTGGGGTAGGTTTTTATCTGTTTTGGCTAAGGTTTCCTGGCCTAGGGCCCAATCACTAGATGAAAGTATTTCACTCAAGTTTTTATCAGAAACTAGGCTAAAATCTGAGTCTTTTGAGCCTCTGATTGGTTTTCTAAAGTTTCTGGTTCAAAAGTAATGGCCAAAAAAATATAAATTGGTAAACTCTTGAACCAGAAACGTTAAGCATGTACAGAATATAAAAATTATATCCATTTTCAGAAAATATCAGACATTATATCTATGGATACAAGTCAGATTTTTAAAACTTTTTTAAACTAAAATAATCAGTGATTGGAATGTGCTTTCAATGATAATTTTCCAGAGGTACATGGATTGTGCATGTACCAAAATTGTTCTTGCAATTTTGTACCTAATTTCTAGAAAGGTATCTTTGTGTTATTAAGTTCCTGTTAATAGACCTTTGAAGGCATTTTATTTTTGTTCTGGTGTCCTTTCGACAGCTATTTCCAGCTGTCTGTACATGTGAACTAAGTTCTAAGCTTGTCATAAGTGTGAAAGAGCTGCTTTAGCTGCAAGGTTGTGAAAAGCCACAAACACCCATGCAAGGCAGATGTGACAACATGCAGCTTTGGACTAAAAACCTCTGGGTTAAAATTTAGGAACTACTGTGACATACATATGTGGGTAAAATTGAGGAGCCTGCTATTATTTCAGAAGAACCTTTTCAATGTTAAAAGTTTTATTCAAATTTGGTCTGTTTTTTTTTTATTCAATGAAGTGTACTACCAATTAAGGTTTTACTGAACTGTTGTAAAAGCTGTTGTGAAGTATGCCTGCATGTCTGCAAGAAACAACTTCATCAGATTTCAAGAAGTACGTCTTATTTTTTATTTTTTCACATCTTTACTGTACTAATTGAAGAAACTGTGAACAACCAGATGTTTTGTATGCCATGTTTTTACACATAAAAACAACAAAAATTGTGTTGTTAAAAGTTCTTGATTTGACTTGTAATAATTTAGCGTGCCGATGCCACCAAGGCAAAGACTTGCAAAATGTTGCTTGTGCACAGTGGACTTTTAACAGTATCTGTTAAGTATAAAACTTACGGAAGTTATTGGGTAGTGGAGAGTTATATCTTCAATTTCATAAAACATTTCCATTTTCAGAGAGCGTAGAAGAGAAAGAAGCAGAGATGCTGCACGGTGCAGACGGCATAAAGAGTCAGACACATTTCAAGAGATATCAGACATTGTTCCTATTTCTCACGAACTTGTAAATAATTTGGACAGGTACAAAGATTTTGACGTATGCGTTTTAGATATTTTACTGTTGCCTGGATAGCACTTTGTGTTCTTTCATCCGTTTGAGTGCCTTTAAGCCAGGGGTGGGGAACCTATCTACTACCGGTATCACGGGCCGCATGAATTGTTGATTATCGCTGGCGGGCCGCATGTAACAATTAATTTCATCCTAAAATTCTACCTTTATCTTACTACGAGTGGTAGAGGCTTCTGGCATACTGTCTAAGTAACTGCTTATCATGGAGCTTGTTTTTTTACGCGATCTTGTACTCTAAATTGGATATTCTGATGCGGGCCGTGTCAAATGTTCACGCGGGCCGCGTTTGTGTTGTGTAACAACTCAAATGATATGAAAAAAACGGCACAAAGTAACGTTAAACTCATATACATGCAGGTCCTCGGTAATGCGGCTAGTAAACAGTTTCATCAAGCTACGGCAGAGTTTGTCTGGTAAGACAGAAGGTGCGCAACGTTCTGCAGCTTGTGGTGAGTTTAAAACAAGCATGGAAATGATCACTTGCCCATGTATATACCTACTTAATGTGTTGATCTTGAGCAGGTGTACAAGTAAAGCAAGAGAATTTCCATGAGGCCCATCTTGTTTCAAGTGAAGACTTCGTTAATGCTCTTAATGGCTTTTTGCTTGTATTATCTCCGGATTTTGAAATACTTTACGTTTCTGACAATGTCAAGGAATATCTTGGTCGATCCAAAGTAAGGTTTTAAGCTTATGTGTTATTTACATCTGTTGTCTACTCACCAGTATGATGCCAACGTTGGTATTGTGTACTTCAATGTGTTGTACAAAGAGCTGGTGATAATTGTTTGTATCACTGCAAGAACTTGTTAATCAACACATTTTAAATTTCAGCTTGATCTGATAGGACAAAGCCTTGTTACACTCGTGCACGATGGCGACCATGATGAAATTCGCAATTGTTTCCATGGCACTAAAGGTATGTTCGCGCAAGTGTGTTTTATAATTCCATGACAAAAAATGTTGCCAACGAATCGTATATATCAGCCCTCGCATTTCTTTGTTTTTTTTTAATAACAGGTAATAACCCGCAGAGATCATTCTTCCTACGAATGAAGAGCACTTTGACCGTCAGCGGCAAAAGTATTAATTTGAAGTCAGCATCTTACAAGGTACGCCTGCATTGCAACTCTCCTGCTTTTCTCGTGTAAGGCCGTGCCAACATTGTTCTTAGCCAGGGGTGACGAACATGCGGCCTGCAAAAAGAATTTCGTGCGGCCCGCGAAGCATTCAGGCGAGACCAGCAGTCTTGAACTTTCGCATTCAGGCGAGACCAGCAGTCTTGAACTAACAGTTTTCATAGTATGAATAAAAAGTTGTGCGGCCCGATTACTCAGCGGTAACTGACAAATTGGCCCGCCATAGCAAATAGGTTCGTCACCCCTGTTCTAAGCCTATGCCAGTGACACACGCCCCATTCCTGCGTTTAAAAGCACGTTGTGCGTTGGCTGTGCGCCTGGTTTACCCGCCATTGCTGGTCGGGAGCCGACCACGTACGCAGTTCTCAATCGATTGTTTTCATTGACTACTGCACTAGGTTGTTCGAGTTGAATCTCGTCTTGATCTGAACAGCTCAGAATATATATTTTTATTGCGTGTGGATACACCCACCCATTGTAGCTGAAACAAGAAGGGAACTTGGTAATTCGCTTTGCTGGATACCTGTTTGTTTGTGGCAGTGTTTTTATTTCAATGTGTGGAGATAATATTGCTGAAAGTACAATTTGTCGCCTATCAAGATTGTTGAAATGCTAATATTATACCTTGTGTAAATACTGCTATATGGTAATCAAAACTCACCATTAGTAAGACGTGCGGTTTAGAGCGGGCTTGGAACTTCATGAGGCTATTGATAAACTACAGGAAATTCAATCATCACCATGCAATCACTCATCGTAAAAAAATTTTCCAGAACGCACGACATTCTTCCTGTTTGTTAAATCTTATCTGGTTTCCCCATCATTGTTTTTGTAATTCTACTGCAGTGTGTTACTGACAGTAGCAATTTTAATGGTGCGTTAAATTCACTGTTGTTCAACATGCGGCTTGCTTGCTAAGACTTATCGAGTTGGTCAGGGTACACCGTACAGCCATCATGCGATTACAGCCCATGCTGCGCTCAAATTCGCCAAGTTGTTTGTTCGATCGCTTCCGCCTCGTGGAAGAAAAAGGCGACTTAGTTTCTTTCGATAGTGGTGCTGAACGCGCTCTTCTTTTCTCTTCATTGCAAAGCTAATCGTTGTGGAACCGTCTGGAGCATTCGCTTTTCAACCATGGAATGTATTTACCATATCACATTTCGCGACAGTATGGCTGGAGGTTGAAAACTGCGCTGCGATGTATTATTTTTACCAGTGCTGGAGCGCTGTCAACAAACGCTCATATTTTCTCCAATGCTGAGCATTTGGTGCATTTGAGAATGTACTCTCGCATTCTAAGTTTAGAAATGTATACGTCCATGTCCAGTTTTCTTTTACTTCTTCGTATGTCGATGATATTATGAAAACAAGTGCTTGTTTTTCGAAACAGATGCTACATATTGGGAAAACAGATGCCGTTCTTTGCTTTTAGTTTTGCGTTCGTCAGAACACAATAACGCAACGATGCTCTTGAACTTGTTTTTTTATTTGCAGGTTCTACGGTGTAGCGGCTTCCGCAAGCCAATGAAAGGTAGTGTAAGAACTTGCGTTTCCGCTAAGCGGCACGTATCGTCTGGTAACCCCACGCTGCTTTTAACCTTCACGTTGTTTGTAGATGACGCGGATTCCAGTCTGTTCATTGTGCAGGCTCAGCCAATTCCTCACCCCGCAAACATCGAGCATTTTCTTGACAGCAAAACTTTTCTCACGCAGCATACCCCAGATATGAAGTTTTCGTACTGCGACGACAGGTAAGCGAGTTTACCCTTCTCACTTATTAAGACTTCGTCAACGTCAGCTTGTATGTTTCTAGGCATTTGATCTCATATATATTTCAAGCAACACCTAACGCAAACCAGTTGTTTCATCCTGAACCGTGTTGACGGTAGAAGTCACTTAAACCTGTGGCAGTCAGGGCCGAATTAAGGGGGGGGGCAAAGGGGGCAATCGCCCCGGGCCCCCCTATGCAAGGGGGCCTCCCGTCATGAAATTAATATGTTTCAAATAAAATACTCGTTTGAAAAATTTTCGTGATTCACAACCGAGACAGGAATACAGCTCGATATTATATTCCTCTGTTGCGTTAAGTAACAAGGGTCCCCAGCAGCAACTGACTTTTCTACAAGTTTGACTGTCTGCCAGTTTTAGTAATCGCTACTGAAAAACCTGTAAGTATTTTGGTTTTGTTCAATACAAATATCTTTGATTTCGTTGGTAACGTTTTCCTAATAATCGTTTCTTTTGGCATGGGTATGACTCTCTACTCGTGCATTACACTGATGGCACAAATGCAGGGCCGGATTTACCTATAGGCTAAATAGGATTAAGCCTAGGGCCTCGAGATCCAAGGGGGCCTCCAAAAAACTGTGGTACGCATAGAGTCAATGGCCGGTATATGATCATTTAGATTAAACTTCGTCAAAATTTTATGTCGTAATTATTCTTCACGAAATTTAGTTTTATCTAACTTTCGTGTTGATAACGCCAGAGTCTTCGGACGAGTTGCCATGAATGTCAATATGACGGTTGGTCAAGCCGCATGCCAACTATTGTGTCGATACACTCAAAGCACGCTGGCTGCGTTGGCTGAATCGTACCGATTGTTGCGTGTGACTTTATCAAAAGAACTTATGGCTGTTCATGTTTGAAATGCACCTGGTCAGTGGCATAACTGACGGGTGGCAGGGGTGCGAACCGCACCCCCCTACCAAGCTAAATGTAAAAACCAGGCCCCTACCTAGCTTGTATTTTGGTATTTACTATTCTTTTGGTTTCAGTAGAATGTTGTCTTACGTTTTTCGGAGTGTTTTCCGGTGATTCCGGGTTTTTGTATAGCTGTTCAGTACCGGATTTGCTATTGTTTCTCAACTATTTTCTGAGTATTAGTCAGTGAGTTCCCTTCAGCTAAGTATCCCCCCGGCTCAAACCTCTGGTTATGTCACTGCACCTGATCAAAACAAGGTTGAACTGCAGATAAGAGCTATGTGTAGAGCTACCAGCAGTATCCAACAATAAAAGCATAGTTGTTTCTTAAGTGACTGAGCAATACAGTAGTTTTGTCAGCGTTTGTATCGCGTATAGCTTGATTGGTATTTTTAGATGTAATTTTTTTCCATTTGACTTTTCTGTAAAGTCATTCAGAAATCATATTGCTATTGAGTACTTTGCGCAAGTTCGTACTGCTCCCATGCTAAACAAATTAGAGAAGATGTTGATGAACTTGAATAGCAAGCAAAAGCCACTTTGCCAGCCGGCAACCGCAGAACTCTTCCCCAACGATACAGGGAAATAGCAAAAAAATGACAAAAGTGCGTTTGGGTATCACGCCTTTGATTAGCGATTCTTAGTTTATCCATCCACACACACGGACCTTTATTTCTTAGGCTGATGGTTACTACAGTAACTGCTCAGGAGAAAGGTCCTTTACAAAATGCAAAAGGGTTAAAACTGAATCAAACGGTCGCAATGTTCCAGGAGAGGTTGGCCAGTGGCCACACTAAGCATTTGGTGCATTAAAAGTGACGAACATAGGCAAACACATTGTAATGAATTGTTAGATAATTTTGTTATGAAGAAGGCAGGACAAAAACTTTTTAACTGTTTACTGTGTTGAGTTAGTCTTACTTGATTCGATGACTGTAGCTTTCTATTTCTTTATACGTATTTCAATAATGACAGCATAAGCAAAATTTAAACCAGTCCAGTCGCTACGGTGGGCATTGGTGAGCTCAGCCCTTCGAAATTTATAGATGAAACACTATAAATCAGTAAAGATTTTATCAAATTCTCGGAATGTCAAGGCCCTTGCGCAAATTTAAATCCCCTATTCAAGACTCTGTGGCGACGGCTCTGTTTTTCAAACGTCACATCTTTCCACGCGACAGTTTAGTTGCGTTCGATTCTTGCCAGTCTGAAAAAGTAAGAAACTCGCGAATCGTGAACCTAACAGTTACAACTATTTGGGTGCATTTTACGTGAAGTGTTTTGCTCGTGTGTGTGAGATTTCTACAACCGTGGTAAGCGAGTTGCAACGTGGTCCTCACGTTGTGCTAAAGTCTTTATGCTGCCACACATACTATATAGGTCACTGGTGCAGTGTGTTTGTTTGTTTTTTTTTTAACACAGATAATAAAACACAGATGTGATTCTTATAAAAAACGAAGGCCATGTGTTTTGTCAAATATTTCAATTACGGCGATTTCGGTTGGTTTGCCTGTGGCAGTTAATAATCCTGTTCTCACCAGCCAAGTAGGATTTCAACAGTTCCGTGCGATTTAACCCTTTTGCGTCGAAGGCGGCAATAAACGCAGTAATCGTGGTCACTCCAGTAATGATTTAGAATTTTTTACTGATTGTAAGCTACTTTCAGAGCGTCATTTTCGGATTTTCGCAAATTGATTTTTCGCTTTCCATTTTTTCCTCGCAACAATGGGAGAGGGATCCTCAAAAGTGGATTAGCCTAGGGCCTCGCATCAGTAAAATCTGGCCCTGAACAAATGTCACGAAAACGTTACCATTTGCGCGCTTAAAGCTAGTGGATGCTGACTGCTTTTTCGTATCAATCAATGTTGCCACTGGGGTCAGTCTCGTTAATATCAAATTGTTGCCTTCTTCAACATCAAATTTTTTCGCTACGGTTTCATATAAGCTAAATGCTTATAAAAGCGCGAGTATCCTCGTTGAATCCGAAACACCGAAATATGGCCATTGAATGGAGAAGTCGTTTATAATTTACGTAAAACGTTAGTCTAAACGCAGCGAAGAGAGCTTCTTTAGTTTTAAACGATAACCAAACACACATTAGGGCGAGAGATTGATAAAAGGAAAATTAAAATCATGAATCTAGCTTATTTTCGTCCTAAAATGAGAGGAAATGTGGAAAAAAACAACCCAGTCAACATCAGATTTGTCGCCAAAACATCAGACATCAGAAATTTATCTGAGAACATCACATCTGATGTCATGTTAAAATATCAGAAGTGGCAAAACTGGTATCAATGATCCCGAACTTCTGGTGCAGTCTCGAGGTCGCCGCAGCGGAACTGCACCTTTGTTTCGTCATAAAGGGTAACGTGTGGTGGAAAAGCACTTTTCTTCCGATGGTTACTATCGTTAAGTATTCAAGCCATTTACACCACATGTTATTGGGTGGTCCGTCAGAAAAGGTTTTAATTAGTCGATTCGGAGAACGAAAGAACGGAAAACGAGATTGCAGTGTTTAGTTAGCGCGCTGCCGAAATCTGCAATGCCACCAGGATCTATGAAAAGCGCAAAGCTTCTAACAAGAAAGAACGCAAGGATCTGGCAATGTCAGCTGAAACGTCGCGACTGAATCGCTTTTTCCAGCAAAATTTCAAGCAGCAACATTAAAGCAGTGGCGTTAACAGAACCGTCGCTAGAAAGTCGTCAATAAGGGGTTTTACGTTCGAGCGGGGGGGAGCTTGACATGCAAATTTGACAAATTCCATTAACTTATAGAGTTTCATATTTCCATTTTGGGGGGCTTCGAGCTTTGTTTGGAGGGGCTAAGCCCACCAAAGCCCCCCGTACCGACGGGATTGGTCGTTAACCAGAGCACCTGAAAATGAAAGTGAAAATCAAGACATTAGCTTGGAAACAAGTTTCACACTCAGCCTGGCTGGCCATATTGACATGTTCTTTTCCCCATGTTTTTGTTTGTAATCTCTGGTTTCTGCTTATTGTTGGGGTGAATGTTGTTTCTTGCAGAGTCACTCTCTAGCCTGTGAAATATTTTTTCTTAGTAAAAATACACTCTAGTATTCATATCATAAATTTTCAACTCGCAGCTAACTGTATGTGCATTTGAGTAAGCACATTCTCGACTACCGGAAAAAACAAACGGGAACCTTGCGAATAAGCGAAAACGTAACTTATACAAACGATGACGTCACGAATTACGTCATAGGCGCCCTCGGAAAAAAATCACCCCGGGCCCCCTACCCTTTAATCCGGATCTGGTGGCAGTAACGGTTTGTTATAATAATTAGTGCGTTTTCTGCCATGCTGCTGCACAACGTATGTGTTGTTAAAAGTTGATTACCACGCGTGCTCTGTTCTATGCTCTTCATGTAAAATTTTGTGATGTTCGATTCCGTTGATTGATGTTTTTTCACTCGTCTACTTTGATTTTTTATTGACTCCAATCAGTATTTATAAACACCATTGAAAGGCATGGCGTGTTTGTAAATTTTAAAAAAAAGGTTTCTTGTACAAAAAGAGACTTGTTCGAAAAAGTATTCAAGTTGTCAAATGTATTTGTTATATGGCTCTTTGTTCGTTTCGCCTACTTCTCATGAGAATGCTCCCAGTAACAGTTTTTAAAAGGCACGCCAAAATTGCCTTGATTCTGGTGAATAATGACACGGTGATTTTGTAGATGAGTACGTTTTCAGTCTTTCCAAGAAAGATTAAAATGGTGGTGTTTTAGTGGTTTGCTAGGAAGCTCTGCACATGCGCTACTTTTATAGCCTGAGGCGTTGCTTTTGCAGGATGAAAGAGCTCTTGGGCTATGACGAGAGCGATTTGTTAGGGCGGTCTTTCTTCGACTATTGCCACGTTTGCGACATCAAGCAAGTTGACAACTGTTTCCAAAAATGTGAGTGCTTTGCTTGATAACTTGCCGCACCAAGTTCGTGTTTTTCCATTACCGCTTTTCGACAACGTCTGAAAAGCGACGCAGTTGTTTGTATCGCACTTTATTGCGGTTTTGTAAAACGTTTATGGGTGTATTCCAAGCTCATTGCTCGCTAGCCTGCTGCAATTGTAAGTTCATCATACGAGCTGATGCCTTCTCTTGCTCAAGACTGCTGATTGTGATGCAAATGCCTTTAACATAGCATTTGGTTTGAACTTATTGCGATATGTCATGTCACGCAGTGTACCGGATCAATCAAATTGAAACCGATCATTATCGCTTTCTTTCCAAGACGGGAGGTTATCACTGGCTTTCAACACAAGCGTCCCTGGTCGTTTGCCCGAAGAATCAAAAGCCTCAGTGCATAGTTTGCGTACATTATATCATCAGGTTTGTTAACACATTCGTTGTTCCTCGTTGCACTTTGTTTTCTCTCCAGTTCCAAAAAGTACTTGACGTTACGATTGCGAGAAGCAACTTAGTTTTGGTTACATTTTATTTCGATTCATTATCTGCAGTATGTGCGTCGCAAATTGCAGGCGTTGTCTTGCTTTTTTTAACTGAACTATCAGCTATTATTCTCCAGAATCCTTGTTATAGCGTGACTTCACGAGTATGGGAAAACAGACTTTCGCAGATCGCTCGCTGCTTGCAAGTCGCCGGTGGTGCTATAAATTGCTGTCCGTCAAACTCTCCGGCTGACGCTGACGCTTTCCTTTATTCTCTGCAGCAGCTCGATCCATCCGGAGATTGCTTATTCTTCCGAGCAATCCAAACACGCTGTGTCGGCTGTGCCGTTTGACGTGATACCAATCGAGAACCTGAGAACGGACGACGAGGTATGTTTCATGCCGCTGACTGCTTTTTTGGTTTGTTGCTTCACCACCGAGGGAAAGGTGCGTGGTTTTAGCAATTTTGATCTTGGTTTATTTTACTTGCTACTTGTTTCAGGAATCTGTTTAAATGCTGGGATGCTTTAACAAATTATTTCGCCCGAAAACATGTTTTTTCTTGCTGTTAGTTGTAAGCACCGTTCGGACGAAGCGAAAGTTGATTCGTGTTGTCGCTGCTAACGTTGCTTTGATCTCGACTATCTGTGGTTCATTTCAGCTTTTGTTTTTCCCCGTGTTTTTCAGTTTTTATTGCGCAACTTTTTTTCAGGAAAAAGCAGACATCGAGGAGGCCAACAAGATTGTTCTTGAGCAGGACGCATATCTGGAGGATCTTTTGAAGACGCCCGCACCTGGTACAGGAGTCTGTTCCTCGCTATTCCTTAATTGGCCTTACGTCTCTGCTGTGCTGGGGTTACTATTAATGTCTTGTTCAGCATTCGTCTAACTTTTCTGTATGATTGATTTTTGGTCAGTCTTGCTATCACTAATTTAATGTCATTTAAAAAGTTGCCACTCTCACATCCTTAGTTGAAAAAACGAATTTGCTATCACTTTATTCTGGCCAAGTGCCTGGTCAAGATTGATTCGTTAATGTTGCCGTGATTTATTTACGCCCGCATTGCATCATCCTTTTTTTCGTACCGCAGCGAAAGCAACTGCAGCGTCGACTTACGGCGAGTGTAGAATTGTGCTTCCTACATTCGCGGCCACGGAGGAAAACGAAGGTAGGTTGACATTTCTGCGACCTCTTCTCGAAAGACTTTAATAATCGCACGCCAACCTTTTCCAAGTGCAAAGATACCCGTATATTTGTCAGTTGTTCCTTGTGCAACGACCGCCATGCCGGCAGTGAACTTGTTCAGCACAGCTGCCGGAAGCTGTTGAATGTGCTTTTTCCAGTCGTGACAAGCTTTTCCCGCAGCGTACTATTAAAATCGTTCAGATAACGTCTGTACCGTCTGTTTGTGAACTGATTCACCAACCAAGAACAAATCGACTCAGCACACACTTATTGCAAAATACTCACAGCCGACACCAGCTCCCATCTGTCCAAGTACGTCGCCAGTCGACCTGCAGTATTTGCTACGGTTCCAGTCATGCCAAGTGTATACTTTACATCTTTATCATATATACCTTTCGACATACGCGCTGTGCTTGTGTTTCAGGTGACATGAGCGAGGATATGTACTTCAACGCTCCCTACATCGGCGATCCGTGGATCGACAGCGTTTCTCAACAAGAAGGTCAGTTCCGATTTCGTGATGATGCGACCCTAGCCTTGCCCAGTGGACTTCGCCTACTGGCGGCGAATGATTGGTGCGCGCATTGACCCCGCTCGAAAGCTCGGGGACAGCTTGGGTGTACGGATTTAAACGTAAACAGAAAATTGATCGTTGGCTGTCGCTGTAAATGTGCTGAGAGCAGTCTCACCAACGCCGCGCGCGCCGTTATTGACAGAGCCGCGCGCACGCTCTTCAATTATTCATGTGTTTACGGTCGACCACCCTTTCTCGCGCAGAAAAACTTGAAGACCTGTTTGTGGACGTCACGGTCGAAAACCCGATGCCTGTCGCCAGTCAAGCTGCAACACTAACCACGAGCTCCAATGCGGATAATGCAACGCTGGGTTTGTCGGCAGCAATTGAGGTAGAGAAAAAAGTTTTTTTTTACGTCACGTGACATTCAGATGTTGTTTACGCGTTTGCAAACTCGGCGAGCTGCTCCGGGGCTTCTCGGCGTGCTCGGCGTAAGTGTTTACGCTCTTCAAAAATTTCCGGGTGGTGTCGTCACCGCTCGTGACGTCCTTCGGTAGCAACAAGGTCTGCTTCCGTTACCACACGACCGCGCGCGCATCTCGTGACCTATCGGTGTTTCGCAATCTTGAAACTTATTGCGTGTGCCACCATCGCGAGCGGAGCGGCGTGCTTTGCATTCGACCGATGCTGTGATATCAATACTGAAAAAGCTCAGTTGTATTTCGGAAACTTTATTGCTCGCGGCGTTGCGATTGCGCAAGTCGGAAATTTGTTGACTACGCCATGGACAAAAAAAGTTGTTTTTTATTTGAACAAAAACCGCTTCGCAACCGCTAAATTTCCAAGCCGCTCTCAATGTCAATCATACACGACCACCAACTCGTGCTATTCTCAAAACTTGCAAAGATCTCACAAGTTGATCTTGGATTTCGGCGAAGACTCGTCGCTTTGAAAGCGTGTTTTCAAGCTGGTGTGTTGCATTCTTGCGTGACAAGGAATGTTTGACATAATCGGTGACGGCCAAGTGGACTTCACTTGCAACAGGAATCCGTAGCTTGACTCAAAGGTCAATTTAGCGGCGAAAGTGACGTGAAAAACATTTTTTACACAAGATGTTGACGTCACGGGCAAGAAGCGTGATCGGCGTTTAATACTTGGCGGTGTCTGGGAGGTGTGTTTGTCAAGGCCGCGATAGTTGATAGCAGCGGCCAAGTGACCATGTTCTCCATGGCTTAGCTTGCGCGAATTTGCTTATTTGTAACGACCAGTATGCGCTTCTGCCGTTGAAAACATGTAAGTTATCGATAACGACTCGTGTCTGATACGGAGCGATGCATGTCTTGCAGACACCTGGTCAAGTTAACGCCGATCAGGCGCGTCGTGACTTCGCGAACCTTTCGCCTCCGCTGACGGTGCCGGAAGCGCCGCCCTATGACCTTGACAAGCAGCTGGGACAACGTTGCGGGAGCCCTTGCGACAGCGCGTACTGCGGCAGTCCAGCGGAGGCGACCTTTGTCGCGGACCAGCCCTTTCAATTCAACGCCAGCCCCCTCTCGTCGCCCCGGGCCGACCCGGCCGATCGGTGCCGGCCCTTGTATCAGAGCGTAGTGCTAAACGACAACGACTTCAACGAGCACATGGCGAACCTTCGGCGCGGTTTTGTCGGCGCGACTCCCGGCCACGACTCGTCCCTGATAAATCGAAAGCGACTGCACTGCAGCAGTGACGCGCTGAGCAAGTTGGTCAACCCTTCGCTTCCGGTTCCGTCCCAAAAGCGCCGGTGTCTGGGTCGCGGGGATGTGTTCGGAGCTTCGGGGATCCCAGGTACGTGCATTAAGTTTCTTGAAGTAGAAAACCTTGTTTTTTCATCTGACCGTCACGGTTGTGTTCCAACATTTTGCTTTGTGTGATACACGCTGAGTCTCAACAACGTGCAAGCGCAAAATAACTACAAACGTGTGGCACGGAGTCAGCGCTGCTCGTGCATTTGACGCGTTTTCTGCAAAGAAGCGAAACTTTTCAAAATTCTTCGACAAACTACCTCTTTCTTCAAACTTGTTCGGATGCATATTGCTCACCAGCGTTAGCTATTGTCTGAAAAAATTCTCAACGTATGCAACTCAGCTTCACCTTTGGGTGTCCAGCAGTTGCGTCATTGGGAATGCAGCTTACCTTGCTTTTTCTTGTCGCTTCAGGCAAGAAGGCGATACCGCCAGCCGTGCAGCAGGTGTTCAACGTATTATTGCAACCGGGAAGCAGCTATGGTTGCACAGGTACGCGTGTTCTTTGATCTGATTTAACCGCTTCAGATTTCATGCAGGTAGGCCTAAGGATAAAATGAGAAAACTGGCAATGCACAGATTCCCGTTCCGTCGTCCCCCGCTCGTATACAGCATCCCACGGTCATTTGCCTTGTTTCGCTGGCAAATGATCTGTAAAACTGTCAGCGGAACAAAATGGTCGAATCAAAATTACTCGCCACGTAGTTTGTTCGCTGTGCAATGGGAACCATCGCGCAAATAAGTTCGCGATGCACCGCGCAGTGAAGTATTTTTTATCGGACCAAAATACTGTAACTTTCTTTAACTTCAGGCTGTGCAGGTCAAGTGATCTTCTCTACGAGCAAATGGGAATTTCAAATTGTGCTGGTGCAGTTTCTGACGCAAGCACTATCCCCGATCGCGAACGAAGTGCACAGCATCTGACTCTTCGCATATTTTCCTGGTAATTTTGTTTGTCGTATCTTTTTCAGGTAACAACATCGAACCACAGGATCAGCAGCCGCTTCGCTCCCTATTCTTGCAGAGAGACTTATTCGGTCAACTTGGCGGTAAGTTTGAGATCTTTTTCCTGCAGAAGTGAATTCGGTCGATGATGTCGTTGACGATACTTCGCTTCTTCGTCAATGTTTTATAAAACCCCTCTATTGTTTACCACCCTCCCCGGATGCTACGCCGTCATCACTCGTAGCAGCCTCGCATATGTGCTTTTAAAAGAAGCATCAGTGCAGTGACGCTTCGCGCTGCTTACGTCAAAATAATAACACGGCAATTACGTTTCGTTAGCCTCGTCCCTGGATGCGACCTCGGTTGGAGGAAGTGCACGTTCTGCGCGTCATCGCTTCCTGAACGTATCAAGTCGCAGCAGATGTTGTTTTATGTGTTCAGGCTCGGACGACGACCAATCACTGAACGGCTTGCTACCTGAACTGTCGTTGCGAGATTGCGAAGTGAATGCGCCGCTGGTGGGCAGCGGAAAGCTCCCTTTGGGTCCAGACTGTGTTCACGCTTTGGAAGAGGAGGCTATGTAGGGAGCGGATTGCACAAACGCTTGAAACGAACTTCTCTTCGCCGTCCTGTTCTTTTCTGTTGCTCTTCACGGAAAGGCCCATGTGTCCGATCAGCCCCTTGGCGAAAGACCCCGGACCTTAAAGCTAAGACTCTCCAGCAACTGAATTGTGCGCTGATCGAGAGTCATTGTGTGTGCGCTTGTACAAAAGTGACCGCAAGCTTGGCTCGTTACCAGCGCTTGAAATAGTGGTATTGACGCACGACTCGTGTTTCCGGCGCTTCGTTTGTTGCACGCCATGTCAAGATTTTGCCCAGAGCGGCATTAACACGCCTGTCAATGGCTCTGTACTGATCTTAATTTCGACAGAGCGGTGTCAGAATCTCGCTCAAGGGGCTGGTTGTAATAAGTGTCCTCAAGGAGGGCTAGGTCGTGAACTGTCAAATCCGCTTTCGGTTTGACGTAGCTTGGAATTAAATGTATAGTAATAAGAAGATAATTATTTTCGAAAGACATGTTATTCATAGTTTTACAAAGGTCTGTTATGGGCGGCGTAGAATCAAACTTTTTTATGCTGCACTGTAGTCGTAGGTTTTCTTCTTGAGGTTAACTGTGTCTCCCTACTCTGGACCGCCCCTCGCAACACCAAAATGTTTAGGTTTATTTTATTCCGTCAAAGTTCCAAGGCTTAAAAGTAAAGTTGTGTTATCGGGAAACGCGCTTGTGTTTTGTGTTCTTTTTTTAAAAAAACTATTCTCGACTTTTTGCGTTCACTGATTTTCTATGAAGTATTTTGTTTTGTTTCCTCGCTTTCTCTATACTGCCACACTAAAACGGGCTTTCAAAGAACTACTTATCCTGAGCCGCTCGAAGTGACGCGGCGAAGCAATCTCCTGATGCGATCGACGTTTCTTCGCCCGCGGCGTCCACCGCCGTGCTCGCGCCGTTGCATGTGTACATTAAAGGCCGAAGCTTTGCCTGGCTGATAAATAGTTCAGTCTCTCGTGCCCAGTCGCGAGCCTTACCAGTCAGACGATCGTCGAGAGACTCTTTAAGTATATCGTCACTTGCACGCCCTCGAAAGATCTCGTGCGTTGATTGTCGCCGAACGTGGCCGCCGCTCTTCCTTGAACGCGCTGTCAGCAGTTTTCTCGGTTGAACGATGATTATTGCCGCTGTTCTTTTTCACTCTACTGTCGTGTTTAAGAGGATTTTTCACCGCTTTGCTTTTCTTCTTGAGGTGTATTTGCTGAACACATGAACGCGCTTGAAGCTTCGTACAGCCCCCGACGTGCACGGGGTGTCCAAGGGCAGACTTGCAAAGCTTTTGTGTTTTGAATATCGTCCGCTGATGTAAGAAGCGACAAGCTTGTATGAACCGCAAACCCTACACTGGACCACGTTAACAATTGTATTTTTTGTAGTGAACTCTTCTGAAGCCAAATGATTTTATGGCATTGTATAAACTACAATTGGCTTCGAATAGGAAAAAATGTGAAAACCCACATGGCGGACTGAGACTTTTGTGTGATATTTCTGTTTCTAGAAATTTGATTCTGTTAGCCGTGAGCTCACTTTTTTAAGTGACAAAACTTTTGATGTGGTTTGAGTGCATTGGACATCAAAAGCAGAGAGAATATTTTTGCCATTTATGGCATTGTTTTGTTGATTTTCGTTCGATGTCAGGTTCGTTCATACTGTGGCTAAGCCGGAAAATAGTCTCGCCTTACCAATTCGCCAACCATTCATCGAATGCCAGGGAGCGAATTGGCCAAAACAATGTCTGCCCTTGGGTACTGTGCTGCGGCGTGTGTGGGCAGATGTTCGTTGTTGTTTGGACGGTTGCACTTGAACACCGGGGTTGAAGTTCAAACACTTCTCTTCCGGAGCATCGATAAGCTCGGCCGCCGTCCGTCACTTATGGCGTGGACTGGTCATTCTTTGTAAATAAAGTCACAAGGGAGGCTGTGTGCTGAAAACGTGTGATGGAATGAAGGGTCGCAGCAGCAGCAGGTCTTTTGTAGAGTGAGAAGCATCAGATGCTTGCTCGATGACTGACCACACTGGCGTGTGGTGATTGGTATCACACTAGCGTGTGGTGATTGGTGTACGCTGTGGGCGTGAACTGCACGGTCTGTTGGCTCGGTGCAGGAAACTCCGCTTAAGATTGTGTGCGGCTTCGTTGCTCGGCACTGATTTGATTGAGTCATGACTGCCTGAGTCACCAATGCGTGTTTTAAAATTTCCTTGTCGTTTCTAGTTGTCGGAAGAGAGCGATGCTAATTAGAAAATAAAATGTAAAGCGTTTCAACATGAATTTTTGAAATCGTAGTAAAGAAGCAAAACAGGTATCGGTTAGAAGAGTGTATTTGCAAGTACAAATATTTGTGTCACCAATTTTTCCTTGGATTTTACGATCAACTCTATTTCGGTTAACAGCTTACCCATAGCACCCCAAAAGGATTCTTGGCCCCGTGTGCCCCCCAAAATTTTGTTTTGATGATAGATAAGTTTCTACTTATGTTTTATTTGCCATGTAAATGCTTTCATCGTGGATTTAATGATGATGATGCATCTGAGAAATCTTCGCAAAGTGCCCCCTACTGTTGATCCAACAGTTCACAGAGTACCTGAATTCAAACCGTCGCAACCAATTCAGATTCACGATCATTCTCAGCTGAACCATCCGGTTGTTTATTAAAAAATGTAACGCCCCCCGCATTGAACACAGCAGTGTAGGGCTTGTAGGTTATCTTTTTTCTGTGGTTCCGCAACTCAAGCCATGACCGGCTGCATGAGCGACACGTACGGGATGTTCACCTGCTCTGTTCGCCAGTGGTTTAACTACCTCTGGTTTTCCGTGAAATCTATGACGGAATACATTTGACGTCAGACGAAGAGTATTTCACCTATTATTTTCTAAAACAGTGTTTAGTTGCCGCACTCTGGACATTGCGCTGTTGCAGAACCGGGTTTCGAGTTTCCAGATGCAGAGAAATTGCTCTGCTGCGATCGCTATTTCAGATAGCTGCAGGGCCGGAATACAAACTCTTGTTTATGAATTAGAAATGTGATGAACAAAAATTTTGCAATCACCACGTCACAAATGTAGAAACACTTACCAAACGCAATATAAATGCGCATGGTTGATTGATGAAATAGAAGCATATAGCCGCCGAACATATTGACAAACAGGAACGAGTGTGCTGGATAACATATACAGTATTTGCCTTGCCCTGTTAAGCTGCAGAGAAGCTTAAGTGTCTTCTATGTTTATGAGCCTGGGCTTTGAACTAGTGGTTTTTCTACCTATTTACGCTCGCAAAATACGCAAAACACAATGAAAGTTTGGCGTCTTTCCTTAATTTCTTCCCACTGCACGGGAAAACGGCATAAGAAATTGCTAATTCTATTCTCAATGATATTAATGCAAGTTACTTGGATGTAATGATGGGCAGAGGTCAAGCTTATGACAACACTTCCACAGTGTCAGGAATCCATTCTAGAGCACAACGCAAAACAAAGGAGATAAATTGAAAACCAATATTTGTTCCTTGTGATAATCACTCGCTCAATCTTGCGGCCGTTCACGCAGTGGGATCTTCCGAAGTTTCGAACTTTCTGATATCTTTTCACTCCTATTTCACGAAATGTTATATTATTCGTTCGTTAAAGCTTCTATTGCATGTCGTGCTTTGCAAAAAGTTAGTGAACCAGTTGAAATGCACTTTTTGCAGTGACATTTTTCTCTCATCAGCATACACAATGCGCATTTAAATTTTTGCACTGCGAGCAACGTTTATAAAAATATTCCAGCAGTGATGCTGACCAGCATAGGATGGGTGGGGCGGCAGAATCGCCGAAATCCAGGGGCGACAAGTTATGCTGCTACGCCAGCGTATTGAATTATAAAGTATTCCCAAATCCTAGCTATCTAAACCGTCTTGTGATCTTTGATGCATGTTAATCTACGCAGATAATACCAGAAATCAGAGATATAGGCCTATAGATTTGTGGACAAGGACACATGTTTAAGCTATTGTCTATTGATATAGCCTCCAGCCTGTTTTCTTTGCTGAGATATTTTGGTCATTTGTCTGATATTAGTATTAAAATTTTCCGCAACAGCACTCACTATTTTATATTTTCGGACATTATGACCGAATTGACATTAATTCGTTTTTGTCATTCAAAAAAAATTTCAGTCTATGACAGAAAAATGACCAAACACAACCTAGCCTCCAGCTCATCTTCAAGCAGATGGAGAAAATGTAGGCCCACATTTGCTATTGAACTTGGATCTTGTAAGGTCTTGACAGACATGAGCTGCAGAGTGATCTAAAATCCCCAATGATCTGGCAGCAAATCCTTACTCCAATGCAAATTGTTTTTTAATTGCAACCAAAGAATTTGAACATTCTGTCGTAAACATTGTTCAACCAAATTCTTCAGCTGGCGTCTGGAATGACAACAGTTCACCCAAATGCAAATCTTCCACTTGTTTGTACAACTGTTATTCATTCATGTTACTTCTGCTCTACGCGCAACTGCATGGCTCATGGCTGACTGTACTGGATGGTACGCAACCTACACTCTGTCTGCAACATTTGATAATGATATTCTTACGGGTTTGAGGGTGTGAAACTGAATGAAGATGTTTTGTTTCACCGATTTAAGTACTTTTTTCACCTGATGGTCGCATGCGAACATTCACATTGCAAAAGCCGGAAGATATGTTTCTTATACTATTAAATTCACCAACTGCCAAAATTTTATCTTCAAAAAAACTCAGAATTGACGGTATTTCATAATTTTCATAATTAAACCTAGCCACCCTGATGGACTAAAAAATCAGATCTGGGTGGAAAAACCCAGGAATGGGAGCCCTGCTGTGTTGCCTACTGCGTACTACCAGTCAGTGATGCCACTGGGCTCAATCGTTTTAACATCTAATTTTTCAGGCTTCAACATCAGTGTCAGGCATCAACATCAAAAAACACAAGACTGTTATCAAAACTTTCTTTATAACATGTTTCCTATATTGCACACCCAACACTGCTTCATGAAACCATCTGTTTGGCTAATAATTGCCCCTTCTGGCTGTCAATATCCGATTTGCTGCATTGTTTTGTAAGCAGCATTCACAGAGCAGAAAATTCTTTCGACCACAAACCCTTATCATAAACATATTTGGAAGTACACCAATGGATTTCACAAGATCAATTAATTAATTTAAAATGAAAATACTAGATCATGCTCAGCAATAAATCCGTTCAACTTCAGCTATGCAGAGGAAAGTTATAAAGCATATTTTCACCTCTTAGCATTAGAAACTTTAAATGGGGGTGGGAAATATATTTACTATAACGGGCCACATGAATTGTGGAATATCGCTGGCAGGTCGCAAAATTGATTCTATCTTAATATTCTATCTTTATCTTCCAAAGGAAAATAAAGACTTCGCTTGACTGACTGTCACTCTACGTGTCGAATTGTCATGGAGTTAATTACATAACAAACATTAATGTAACGTATGGTGGGCAAGCAATGGGTGAAAGAAGAAATGATGTATGTATAGATGAGCAGGTGAAGCATGCACATATTTAGGATCACAAATACAAGACGAGCACGCAAAAAAGCAAGAAAGAATGGTCAAAAAAGACACAAGTAATAAACCAACAACAATAAACCAAAATAGCAAAAAAGACAAAGACACAATAGACATCAACATAACACAGATGATGGTGGGCAAGCAATGGGTGAAGAGTTGATACATGTACAGATTAGCAGGTGAAGCAAGCACATAGGTGAAGGACGCGAGCAACAATAAGGGTTATGAGGCCGAGAGCAATGCATTTTAACGCAACATTTCATTACAAGTAACAGGGGCAGAAAACAATGCTTATACATACAAACCTTGAAGAAATAGAAAATTACCCACGGACCATAATTGTTTCCAACCGGATGCATGGTGTCACCAAATGAAGTTAAGAATTTTCGTTAACTAAATTAACATGGAGTTAATTTAGTTAACGAAAATTCTGATGCAGGCCATATTAAATGTTCATGCAGGCCGCAGGTTCCCCATGGTGTCCCTGCTTTAACTGAGTCAATTTCATCAAGTGATTCGAAGAGCGCATGGCTTTAGCACGTGATTGGATGCCGTTGTGTCATAAATGGTTACTCCTATTGGGAGCTGTTGTATTAAGTGTAAGCAACTTGCTAGCTCCTTTTCCAAACTCTTTGTCATAAAAGGAACTCTTACCAATGAATCATTCTACTTCTTTCTAGGAGTAGTACAGAATACTTTTGCATTCTAACAAAAGCTGCACGAATAAACTTAACAATTGAGTCTTCTGCCAACATAAATCACATCTCCCAATTAACAAACATGATTCTCTTCTTCACCACACTGTGGCTTTGACTAAGTTCGTTAAACGAACGCACTAACCTCAAAATAATAATAGAAAATAGGCTTGAACCTATGTTCTGTAATACATCTCCGTTCTCCGTTCAGTCTTGCAAATACGTACAACTGTTATAACCACCATTGCTTCCGGCACAATAAACTTTCTTATTTCGAACAGAAAATACTAGCTACACAATCAAATTACGACCTTTTTAACAAGACGGTCAGTAAACTTGCAAAATAACTTCGAAAAATGGTAAAACTAAAATATAATAAAACTATTGCTTACAATATGAAAATAGTTTTCAACATCAAATTTGTAGCGTAAACATCAAACATCAAAAAAAATTCTGAGAACATCAAATCTGATGTTATAACATCAAAAGTGGCGTCTCTGCTACCAGTCTAACAACTGCCGAACTGCGACACATGCACTACAATATTGTTTGTGAAGTAACAAACAGAACAGTTTTCATAATGACGTCACAATGGATGATTAATTAAAAAACTATTCGAATCGAATGTGCTTTTAAACTACTGTAGCTGAGATTTGATTAGTCCTCTTAATTTTGTTTGATTTGTTGAAAATCGCCTTTTGCATTACTTGCCCGATTAACAATAAGTTTGAATTGGAGGTTTCATTGCTCCAGTAGACCCCAGCAGTTATTCATTGACCCCTTAGCCATTCAGTGACCCCCATTCGACCCCGTGACTATTTATCGACCCCTTGGATTGCCTAATTGACCCCTGAGGGTCGATATCGACCACTTTGAGAACCACTGGTCTAGCTCGTGGCCACTGCCTGAGCAGCGGCAAGATTCCCACTGGAGTCTTGACCAAGGGAATTATAGCCTTATTGCTTGTTTTATCCTTGATGGTCTACTGCGGGTTACTCTCTCCTTCATGAAAGAACCTTAAACTCGTGTTAAGAACCCCTGTTTATGTTTATGTTAATGTTATTTTAATGCATAGCTGATTTATGGCGCATTGCTTAAAACTATATTAATAAAACCATGAGTGAATACAATTTTCTCATTGTGATTAACTGAGCGTAAAGTCGAATGACAAAGGGCGGGTCTGATTTTCTTCATTGTAATTTCGGGCGCGCCTAGAACATGTTCCTGTTATAAATTAACCAGTGGTCTCAAGGAACTGTTCTAAAATACAGGTAAACCGGCCTGTAACACTGCACTCTTAGGCCATGGCGTATCTAAGGTTCAGTGGTGTACCTAGGGTTTCCCGCGCCCGGGTACAAAGTCAGTTCAGGCACTTCCACCCGTTTCGTGGCAGCACAGATGCGAAGAATAAGTTGGGAACAAAGACGCGTCGAAAGCTGACTGAGTCCCGCAATCCGCACATAGTTGTTTCTACATCCGTCTGATAACTTCATATGAGTGTGACGTCACGGAATTGACGTCGGGACCTTTGGATCTTGGAAATCATTAACTATCGTAGAGTTCCGAATTAAATCGTTTCGCGTGAAGCTATCCCTGCTCCGAAATTTCGGTCACGATTGAACCTTCAAACTGTTGTATTGCGACACTCTAAACTGCGATAATAAATTCGAATTGTAGCAACTAATGAAAGAAAATGCAAAAATTAGGCAAAAAGTTATCTGATTATCTGCAAAACTCTGCATGAATTTTAATGACATAATTTTATGAGCACAAAAATAATCTGATAACACAGCCAGTGGTGGGTTTAAGGTTGGGGGGCGAGGCAAGACTAAAACGGGGGGCCCTATGATGGTATAGTGGACACATTAGTGCTTTAATGTTTTGTGCATTCTTACTGTGTAATTCCCAGTAATATTCCATTCGTGATTCAACGTGATGTATATGTTTGCGAACAGTCCGACCGTCGACATGATAGCCTGCAAACCTACATAACCGCAGTCGGTCGCTGTTTCCTGTGGC
>Ga0210059_1002282_pt1 | contig 29893 bp, 22 predicted proteins | sample Ectturendosymbi2_FD_188042 | JGI IMG/M metagenome (GOLD analysis project Ga0210059, IMG submission 188042) | Ecteinascidia turbinata endosymbiont from Florida, USA - Sample 2 (SPAdes) (version 2) | ecosystem: Host-associated > Tunicates > Ascidians > Unclassified | place: Key West, Florida...
AAAGAACAAATGTGGTCATATTACATATTAAAAACAGTGTTAGTTGCATTTAAATCACAATATAGCAACAAAAACCTATTTTTGCCTGTTTTTAGCTAGTGAGTCAATTAATTTGCACAATACTGTATGTTTTTTTCACAGCCTGAGTCGGTCGAAGCAACGTAAACAAGACCCACAAATACGTGTGATCGGAATTAGGCACGGCGCTGTAAATCTTGACTGTTTGTCGCGACAGAGGCCACGCCGGCGAGATCGTCGCTTTGTGGGATTTCCTCAACGTGGACAAGGGCGAGATACCCCGGTCGTACACAAAGACGCTGAAAGAACTGGAAGCTTCGTCGAGCGATACGAATCCCCGAGAGCACCAGCCCAACATGACGAGCGTTGCCCACATATACCAGTCGCTAGGGAGGTTCCTCAAGGACTTGGGTCTGATGGAAGAGGTATTGGTGATCTGCAGCGGCGTTTTCTTTGTTGACGGCACAGTTGTTTTTTGTTTGCGCCATGCACTTCCTTTGACGGGTGCTTGCGATTGTTTCGAATCTTTTTCATTTTTCCGCTTTCTGTATTAGAAGATGAAGTGGGGAACTTGTTTTTCTTCAAACGTTGACAGCGCTGCTGAGTTTTATGTGAACTCATATTTACATTAAGATGGAAGCATCGCGTTCTGCACCACTTGTCCGAAACGCATGGGCGAAGACTTTATTTAAAGAAGTTTGAAACTTATCTGACAACCTGTTTTGTTTGGCTGCAGAAAGTGATCATCATGAACGAATTTTTCGTATCTGCTTAAACCTTTTGTGCGATGCGGGCGCTTTCAAATACTCTCAAACAAGTAATATTTTCCGTGCAGGCCGTTTCGTCTTTGCAAAAGTCTGTAGAAATTTTGGAGAGCGTCCTGGATCCGGATCACCCGTCGGTCGCCGACTCGCTGCACCACCTAGCGTCGGTCTACGCTCAGTGGGGGAAGTTGTCACCGGCTGAGGACTTGTACAGGTGCGTTGCGACGACGGGTGAGGAGACCGGGAACAGTTTCACAGTTTAAATCCCGGAACGTGTGAGGCGGCGCGAGGCGCTGGAAGGCCTGTTACAGACAAGAGCCCGAAAGATCGTCGAAACAATGAAACAAGCCGTTGTTCGATAACTGTAGGGCGATGTTTTGCAATGACCGAAATGCAATGCGCAGTTTAACCGGTAGTGTGAAGGTTGAGTCACTGCTTGTGCGTTTCCAGGCCGCGCTCTTACTTTCACAGGTGACGTTATCCGGGAAAAGGTCTATTTTTCCGCTTTTCAACCGTGAGTCAAGTTCTATTTCCGTCACAATTGAAAGTTTGCCACTGAAATGTAGCAGTGAAGGTTTTGAAACAAAGGACGGTTCTGTTTAAAGTGAAAAATATCAGTAGAATATTAGTAAGGAGCCTTTGTAATGGCGGTTGAAAGGTGAAAATCTGGTTAACAGAAAAGAAACCTAAAATTAATCTGCATGCTGAAACTCTGAAGTAAAACATGAAATGAGAACATTTATTTGGCGCTGCCAATCTCTTTCCATGTAGATTTGCACGTGTAGCTCCTCCATACCTAAATGCTTTGCTTGGGACTTGTCTTCCTCCAACCACCTCTTGTGGCACACGACATGTTACCGTACACCTTGGACAAGTAGCATGCAAATACGTGTTTTTAACTCACGCGTGACCTCACTTTGCCTCTTGGCTTCGGTGAAGTGATCGCCAACGATTTGATTTTACCAGCTGCCGTTGACACGCAGGTGTAAATGTAGCAGGAAACATCCCTGATTATGTTCGATGAAACGTCTGCTGCTTTTTTGGGGGGAGGGATAGACATTGTTATGCTTCACGTGTACAAGTAAATATACGCTGAACCAAGTCTGCACCTGAGGCTAGTTTGTAGCATCTTCTACATCATTTTCATAGAAATCAGGTTCTGCTTGAGTGCACTCGATTTCTTCCTGTAGATGTGCTACCTTTAGTTATAAAAAGCACTAAGACTGAGATCGACCACATAAGACTATGAATGCTTGGAAAAGATATTTATACATTTTTTTGAAACGTACCCAACCCATACTAGTTTAATGTAAGAAACTTCATATATATATTGCAGTCAATAAAATTACAGTTGAAAGGAAGTTTTTGACTAAGACATGTGCGTTAAGATGTAGACGACATGCTCCATTTCGCTGGAATGCTTAGCATGATGTGTATCGGAAGTTCAGTATCACTGAGGAGAGATGAGCAAAACGTCGGGCGGACGCCTTTCCAAGCTCTTTTTATTAAATTAAGAAGTTTGTCGATCGCGCTTTTCGTTAAATCCCCAGCAACAACACAGGTGTGACTCTTTTCACGCGTAAGCGCCCCCTGCCGGTGAATTCCTTCGTCTTTCAACCAGCGCTGCTGACGCTTTGCAGGCAGGCGTTGGAGCTTGTCGAAAGCGCTGTTGGTTCTGACCACGTACGAGTGGCCCAGGAACTGACCGCGCTGTCCCGGGTTGTGCGCAAGTCTGGGCGGCAAGTGATGGCGGACAACTTGCAGCAAAGAACGGTCAACATCATGAAGAAAAACGGTTCGCCGGGCTCGGTGCGTATTCAGTTATCACGTGTCGCTTATCTTCTTAGTGTGAGATTCACTACATGGATGGCCGGGCCAGTTTACCAGGGTTCGCTCGTAAGAAATGGTTGGTTTGCGGAGTGAACGTGGCTGGAATGAACAAAAGATGTAACAAAGTACCCACGCAGTATTGAAAGTATTGAAAAATCATTGAATTGTGAAATCGGTTTTCAAGACCTTGAAACAATGTTGAATTTGGCCAAAATGTACGTAAACATTGAAAAAGTACGGAAATTCCAAATTCAGCCGTTTGTTATTCAAATTTTGTTCTTTACCACTGATGACAGTTTTGCAGATGCTTTTTTCATTATGTTCCATGAATAAAACTTGAAGATAAGGAAAAATGAAGATAAGTGGTGGTATTAAACATTTATTATTTAGTATTGAAAAAGTATGGAAAACAGTTTTTGAAAATGTGTGGGAACCACGGATATAAAAGCCAGTAGTGAAAGCGTTGAAATGAAGACTTACAAAAATATTTTGATTTGTCACTATTGTGCACTGGTCTCCGAAAATCAAGAAATATCGCAGCCTTTAGTAGTTTAGATGCAGTTGCCAATCAACAAAATGCCACACTCCGTTTTAGCCGCCTGCGATCCTTCCGATGCACGCAAACGTCCTGCTTGAACACATACGGCGATACTTAGCAATCCCTGGGGCAGCGAAGTGCTCTTGTTATCATGCAAGACCGCTGGGTTTACACTAGGGAGTTTTTACGCGGAGAACCGCGCGGCAGTCTTGTTTATTTAACGTCGCCGTGTGCTCTGATGCGGTGCGTTGCGAAGTCACGCGAATCGAGGCGGGTCCGATCGCGCGAAGAGCGAAAATTACGCGCGGAAATGAGCTGCCGGACGAAAGCTTCTAGTCCCGTGCAAGTACCAGTTATTTAGTGTGCTTTACTTCAAAATAATCCTGGACTATGTGTGCTGTTCATTGATGGTTTGGATTAATTTGGATCAGTATTGGTGCTTTACTTCAAAAAATATCGGAACATTTGTTGTTTGATATGGGTATGGTTTGATATGATCAGTAGTGAAAGTTAGTTTTGTCATGAATGGTCACTCATGAGCAGTAAATATTTTATCATTTGAGGATGTTTCATGACTTAAATTCTCTTCGCATATTATATAATGGATATCTGCAAATTATACCCAATCCTTACACGTTTACTTCCACATATCACTTGCTTTGCCTCAAATCTAAGACATGGAAGTTTAAATTTTAGCTGCCCTGAAATTTCTTTCATTATGAAACTATCAGTAGCATTAAAAACTTACCATTACGAAGCTAATCAGGAAATTAACCAAGTGAGCCGAAGGTAATGTAAACATTCAAATGTCGTTGAACCAACCAGCTTCCTAAACCAGTGGTTCCCTAATTGTGACACGCGTATCCAGGTTTAACAGGTTGTCCTTCAAAAAGTATGAACTACACATCACTAACTCTTCTGTAACAGCTTATCAGAATGGATTCTGGTGTAGGCCTATGCATCCATCCTGTAGGTAAAGAATCGGTTGTTAGTAAATAGGCAAATAGCCCACTATTTACTTATTAACCTGCAGCAAAACATGTAGTTTCAGTGAAACACAACCTTTAAAATGTCCGTTGTCAAAGTCAGCAGCACTGCCCACAATGATTGCCATCTAGGTCGCCTTGCTGAAAGCCTGCAACAGCTCAAGCGGTTGAACTCCCGCGGGATGACATTGCCCGGGCAACAGCAATCGTCATTCATGAGTGACGCGGTTCACTTGCGTGCAGTGCAAACGGGCAAACGGAACACCTGCCGCAGCCGCTTCGTTTCCGCTCGTAACTTAACATTGCTGTCTGTCTGGAGATAACTTGCGTTGGTCGCTGATGATGGTGTTTATTCAAAACTTTCGAGGCATCCTTCTCACCGTGCGACTGAACAGCAAACGCTCGATGTTGTTTTTAAAGTCGCGGGTTCGAACACCGGTGGCAGCGATGCGCGTTTCCGCGGCAATTGTTTTTACCATTCGTCTCGATGATGTCTCCAGAATATCCTGAAGCGCGCCATGAGACGAGCGTTGAGACTGGACGACCTGACGTTGGACGAGGACTCGCTGGACGCGGCGCAGGCACTGAACGATCTGGGCGTCTTGTATCACATGCAGAACAAACTGGAGTAAGTTGCTTGCTTGTGACCGGTCGCCAGGCTGCTGAGTGAAGTCACTGCGGGCGAAGTTCCTCCCGAGTCGGTCTCCTTCTTGCGTCTGCGCTTGACAAACTTTGCCCGTTCGCAACGCTACGTTGTTTGATTGTCGTTTGTTCGAACGTCGCACTCCTTATTCTTCCCAACGCGTGCTGGAAGTTTTTGGGAACACTTTAGGGAGCTTTGACCGAGAATTTTCGGCAAAACGCGGAAGTTTTTTTGTTTCGCACCAGCAGCGACCGAACAAAGCGCTGTTTTTCGCGACAGGAACGCCGAGTCGTTCTTTCATCGCTCGCTGACGACGCGCGAGAAGCTGGTGGGACGAAGTCACGTGGACGTCGCTCAGAGCTACCACAACCTCGCTGCTGTCTACAACGAAAAGAAGCAGTTCGCTAAAGCAGCTGACTGCATGCGCTCAGCACTGAATATTAGGTATAGTGGAATGAAGGACGCTTCACTTGGTTCCGAAATCTTGACACGAATTTAAATTTCTGCGTCTTCTGACAGAAAAAAGCTTTTCAAAGAGGATGACTCCCGGCTTCTGATGTCCATGAAATACTCAGCAGTGTTGTTCAAGAAGGCGAAAAACCTGACCGAGTCAGTCGCACTTTACCGGGAAATCCTCAAATTCGTAGAAAGGCAATCCGGTGCTGACAGCGTTGCGACCGCCAATGCTATGGTGAGCTTCTCTTCATTGCCCAGGATTTGTCGCTTGTGCGCCAGCGGCCATTTCTTTTTCAATTTTTTACCGATGCTTTTGAGCAAGACATCCAGATCCTTGCCGCTTAGAACGGAGATTATTAACCTTTTTTTCCTCATCCTTAACCCACTTTCGGCTAAGGTTGAATTTTCGCTTCCGCAACCTAAATTGAACTAACCATTGGCACTAGTTCTGATGCTCGTAAAATAAAAGTGAATTCAACAAATAGGGCGCATAGACTAATCATCCACATGCAACTCCTGTCTGTCCTTCCTAGCTAGTGGGTAATTTCCCACACGAGCTTAGAACATCCGGAAAACCGTTTCCGGTAACATCGTGCGCTGAATACAAAACGTATTATATTAATATCAACCCAGTACAGAACTTAACAATTTTTGCTCACTGTAATTCGATCCTAGTCCTTCCCTCTGTACTGGCTCGATTTCTTTGCAGAGCAGTTGCGCTCGATTTCGTGCTGTAGGAACTCTGTCTATATTAGCGTTGGTTTCTGAAGACACGTTAAGATTGGAAGCATCCTATCGCGTTGCTTCTGCAATAGCAAAAGAAACCGCATACTATATTGGAAATGACGTTTCAAAGCGTACGCTATGGATATAATCGAAAAGAGAACAAAAGAAGAAACTTGAAAAATTTTATTCATCATGCCATACAGTGCGTTGTCGTGTAAGTGTTATGTTTCGTGATATTTTAGATCACGTAGCAAAAGAAATTGGAAGTAATATAGCACGAGTCGCTCAGCAGCGAGATGAGTCAACTGACGTGTTGAACTGCACGTATTTGTTTGTTTACTGTCGGTACATGCATGCTGTTGAGTTGAAAGAAAAGACAAAAGTCTACAGGGATGACTAGCGAAGTGAGTGATGATCGGGAAAGAATGAATTATTTCTTTCAACAAAATAAACTCGTGGAATCACGTTGTATCGCTTTGCACCGCCAGCACCCCTTCTATACACCATGAAGTCAGGTTTCACACCTCAGAGCATGAGGCTGGACAAGCCACAAGTATCGCTTTTCAAGTCATTGGTATGACATAACCGGGAATCGAACCCGTCCTACCAACTTTGGTGGCGCGTATTCTGAAAGCCTGTTCGATCCATACTACCGTAGTGATCAGAATATATATGTATTTATCACTTGAAAAAGATACAGTTGCGTTTTCGCAAGCGTTTGTTTGTGTGCAGCTTGTACAGCATTCGGTACTAGCTCTTGATCTCTCTTTGATCCTATACTGTGGAGCAGGGTACGTCCCGGCTATCATGTCCTATTTCGATTCTGTGCAGGAACCGAGTTTCAGGGGGATGGGAATATGTCCCCCAATATCTTTCCTTCTCTCAATATTTTGTTATAAAAAATAATGCAGTTGTACGGATTTCGCTGCCAAAATATTGCCAAGGAATTTGTGAGGTCCAATGATGCCAGGTGTCGTGTGTTTGGCAAAAATGTTCATGCTATCCTGAGTACATCAAAAACAGCGGTATGAGTCAGGCATACTTTTGGGTCATTGTAGGGCGCAGCCATGTCAGTTAATGGAATGTCAGATATACTTGTTTATTAATTGGAGTTGCATTAGGCTATGTAACTGCCAATTATTTGAATCTCAGAGATGCATGTTCATAAGTTCTACTTTTAATGTATTGTTTGCTTTTTTACAGAATAATTGAAGTGTTGTATCCACTTTGACAAAGAAATCTTCAAATGCTAATGAAGTTTTGTGTACTTAGTCAAGTACTAGCACAGTACTCTATACAACTGCCATAACGCCATGGGCGTAGCCAGAGGGACACTTGGGCCATGGTCCCAAAAATATCGTTTCCATTATTTGCCAATTTTCCAACAAGGTCGTATTACGGTTAAGTGAACATGTTGACGTCATCGAAACGCAAACAATAACATTATGCGTAATAGCATGCATATCACACCAAGTTTGTCCCCCCAAAGTTTCTAAGCAAACTCGGTCCCTGATTCTGTGCGTATACTTCAACTACATTTCTTCGTTTAAAATTCGTTTAAAATCGACCTGAAACGTTCCAGAGCAACTTGGCTGTTTCGGAATCCCTGACGAACGACCTTGACTCTGCCCTACCTCACTACGAGAAAGCGCTTGCCATTTATCGCAAGGAGTTCGGCGGCACCAGCTCTCAAGCGCGCCAGACTTTGCGGAATATCGCCGTTTTACTGTGAGTTTGTTTGATGTGTCAGGGTAACAACTGGATTGCGAGTCATAATCGCATAACGTTTCGACTGAGCAGCAACGACTGAAGCCAAATGTCGGCTGTTGTTGCATTTTTCGTATTTTGTCAGACCTCTTTGGAATACCAAATATAGTTGACAACTTGATCTTGATGCCCTGCTATTGTTACTAACTAAGAATGCCAAAAGTGGCGTGATGAAGTTTTCTGCCTTCTCACATTTGCCAGCATTGTCAGTTGCGCTGCATGCAGCATTTTAATCGATCTTTTATTCTGCTGCACTCGGTGCTTCGCAACGGCGCAGCATCTATTCCTACAATCGCAGTCGAACGTTGTTTTGAGAGGCGAGTGCGTAGCTGCGAAGAGCGTCATAATCGAACCCCTGTTCATTTCAGATACAACAAAGGCGAAATGCGCGAGGCTGCCCTGGCGTTCAAACAAAGCGAGGCGGGCAGAGGCAGCAAGACCGTGCAAGCGAATTGGTAGGAAACGTACATGCGATATAATCAAGTGCAATATTTATCTTTTTTCTAAGTTTTTACGTTTCGGAACGAACGTTGATCGTGAGGTTTTGCACTGATTGTTGTCTATCGTTTTGCAGTCACGTTACCAGTACCTCTTCCTTCCTGATATACAATACTTTTTTCAAAATAAAATTCAAATACGTGCTTCTTCATGGTGGAGTGATGATTTGTCGAATGCAAGACAAAACCGGTTTTGTCAAATGCATTTCACTGGGTCAGGCCCGTAGCCAGGTTTTAAGGCCTGGGAGGGCAAAAGACATTTTAAAGGGGCAAGGTTTTTGTTTTTATTACATATTTAAATCAATTTCTTTCTGGGCACAACAAAATTTTGGGGGCACAAAAATTTTGGAGCGGCACTGCCCCCCGTGGCTACGGGCCTGCATTGGGTAGCAGTAAGCCTTGTTTGTGGAAAGAGAAAAAAAGGAACTTTTACAAAAAGCTTGTGTTACTGCCTGCTTGTAGAAAACCAAGCCAGCGCACGTTGCAAGTAAGCGGCAATACATTGCTGCAGGTCGAGAAGTTTAAGTACCTTGGGGTGGTATTCATAAGCGACGGAGGAGGGAGTCTGACACACGGACTGGTAAAGCAAACGCAGCTCTGCGTGAGCTTCATTGGTGTGTCGTCACAAAATGGGACCTTTCAAACACCGCAAAGCTGTCGGTTTTGTTTCGATCCTCGCACATGTTCATGAATCTTGGGGTAATCACTGAAAGAGTGCTATCTCAAGTACAAGCGGCACGGATGGATTTTCGCGAGGAGTTCACGACGTGACACCTCCTGACAAAGTGAAATTCGTAAAGCCCTGAATGTCGAGCTACTTTACCGAATAGAGAGAACTCATCTACGATGGTTCGACCACGTGACCAGCATGCCTCAGGCAAAAGGTGGTGTGATCACATTACCGTCCTTGCTTGGTCCGTTCTTGGTGTGGATCCAGCAGAACTACCAGATATTGTTGAAAACCGTGAAGCATCGCGAGGTCCCGTGACCCTATTGAGAGGAAAAGCGGGTATGAACATTAATGGTTGTTTTCCTCACGTTTCATAAAATCTTTAAAAGCAAGTTTAAGCGTTGGTGGAATTGATAAATTGCTCAAAGTGTTGAGTTGAAATAAAATGCGTATGCTTTCATGGAAACTTTTCTACCCTTCGACATGATTCCCCACAGTACACCTGATGAAAGATATTTTTGCAAGTAACAGGCATGTTGGTGGTAGAAGATCACGTGAACAAAACAATAAAAGCGTATTGTTTTGTTTCGTTATTTGCAATGATCGATAAGTGTGAACGATTTCGGAGATCACCCAAAAACAAGTAATTTCTTTCAGTAAGCATTTCTTGTCGCGTAATCCGTGTGCATCAGGGATGTAGTGCTAACGAAAAAGGTGTGGGAACGCATCAAAAAAATAGCCATTTCAAGTCAACTTCCAACTCATTTTAAAGCAAAACGTGAAAAATGTTGGAACGCTCCACCGCGCCCCTGGTGTGCATCGAATGATTGCAAAGTCATCTTGGTGGTGGTGAGAAGTCACGAGTCGAAGTGAGGCTCTGTATAACCCTGTTACCTTCTCCTTTTGAATCTGCCGAAAAATACGTTCCTTTCCCTCAAATGCAACTCTTTCCGTTACCTCTAACCACTTAACATACTGGATAAATTTGTTAATACGAAAATAGGGCAGGCCATTCTCTGAAATTTTTTTTTCACCCGACCCACTGGACAAGTTATAGCTTAACTGGCGCTTAATGATCATCCATCGAATCAATCCTGTACGCGGATTCTTTGCCAATGTGTCTTGGGCAGATTGGCATCTTGGCATTCCATATGGTCTGCAGGAATCTGTGTTTTCATCGCATTTGCGATGTGAAACGGTTTTTATCCCATTTGCTCGCCAGAGGTTGATGCTGAAGTTTTGCTTCGCAGTGTTTTGGTGAAAGTTCAGATCAACTGATTGATTTGGCAAAATAGCAGGACCAATAGAAACTGCTCCAACCTGTTCGCACGTCATGGTCTGAGAACAAATGCCCGCTATCATTGTTTTCGCTTAGTTTGAGACTCCGCAAGCGAAACACCGTAGGTCAACAACTACGTCAGGGAACGAGGGAAGCAGTGGGCGCAACAGTAGCACTGACTGAGAGAAGTAGGTGAAGCCATAGAAGTTGTAAATTGTAAGTGTCATTGTAGATTAAATCAAATGATCTGGCGCCAAGTTTGTCACCGGCAGTGTTAAACTAACTACCGACGTTATACAGATACTTGGTGACGAAAACGGCGTAAGCTTGTTGTTGAAGCCGTTGTGATCCGGGTTTGAACCAGGGAAGAAACTTAGCTGAAAGGGTCCCACTGGCCACTGTAGAAGCCCACTAGCCAACACTCAGAAACAAACTTGAGAAATGGTGGTGAATCCGGATGTGGATGGCTATACTACAGTGGTTCCCAAAGTGGGCGGTGAGAAACTCTAGGGGGACGGTGAAGCAGAAATGGACGGTTAGGGGGCGATAGGAGACCCAGTTGATAATTACATTTATGTTGTCTTACTAACTTTGAGTGACCAAATGTCATAAAAAACAGTATGATCAACAACGTTTTGTAAACAAAACAGAGGTGAAATGCTAGGAGATAATGATGAACTGCTGTTTCCATCGCTAAAGGTAAACTGTACAGTAAAACTGTCCTCCTCTACAATGAAATGATTATGATTGGAATTTTTGTCAGCTGTGGTTCTTGGCACGGGTAAACTGCTATTTAACAATGCCCGTTTCGTTACAGTGACTATTACCGGTCGTCAGGTTTGAGAATGTACGCTTGCACTTAGACTCAGCCTGTAACCAAAAGCGTGAGCTAATTTTGGATTGAGTGGTTTAATGATCACAAATATAATAATAACCTTGTACGAGTTCAATTCGAAAGTAGAAAGGCAATTTATATTTTTTTACAGATAGTGCTAGGTGCCAACAAGAATAAGTTACCTAAAGGGAATCGAAAAGATTACGGAAAACAAAAGTGTGTTTCAGAACGCACTTTAGCTTGAGCAGCGCCAAGGAAACCCAGGGAGAGAGAGATAGTAGAGCCAGTGGACGACTGCAAGTCAGAGATGAGTGGGCTGTCATACTTTGCGATCCGGATCCAGTCCTGAATTTTAAAAACTCAGTCCAAGTCCACAGTCCAAAATATTTTTCAAATGTGAAGTCCAAGTCCAAATGACGTCCAAAATAATTGAAAAAATGCTGTCTTTTCGCAACAAAAATGCTTCATTTATTTTCCATCAACCCAGTCCAATTCCGGTCCGCTTCCCGAATTGCGAAGTGATTTAACCTACAGTCCGGATCCAATCCAAATTCAACAAAATTTGCTGTGGTCCGGATCCAGTCCAATCCAAGTCCAGTCCAAAGCTCATCTCTGCTGCAAGTGTCACGGCCAAGTTCAAAAACTTTTAAAATATGCAGATTAAATTCAATCCTGCACTGCTCCGAACTCAAAATTTACTAAAAATGTGGCAGAGTGTTAATTAATTGATTGATCAAAGGACACCAAAGGGTTTAGAAGTGTTCCGCTAAGTTTAGGCAATGTGGTGCACTCAGATAATGATGAAGAGAGTTTGTAGGCCTTTTGCTGCACACAGAAGGTGACTGTCAAAGGGTGTCATAGATACAGTATCTTGGCTGTCACAATCTAAAGATATCTTCACGAAGATTAAAGAAGTTAATTTGCAATTGCAGGGGAATGGTGTTAACTTCATAGCCAAATCAGCAATCTTCACCTTCTTGTACAAGTTTAATGCTGTTCAAACTAAATCGAGCCCTTCATGAACTCTAACAGTTTCCAAATCATTAACTCTAACAGTTTCCGATTGCTAAATGAGTTAATTTACGAAATGAGGTTTTATGGTGAAATGCATCTTTGCGCTCATTCTTGTTTTGATCATTTTCAAACATCCCAAATATACAATACGAAAAAATTGTGTTGATATGCGTGCTAGGGATGGTAGGGGGCGATAGAAATTTGTTTGTCAGAAAAGGGGGCGCTTGCCAAAAAAAGATTGGGAAACACTGTTATACCACAACCCTAAATCACCAGAAAATACTCCGAAAAACGCAAAAAACAACGTATTGACAACCAAAAGAATACTAAAACCGAAATATAAGCTATATACGTGCCCGGTATCTACATTTAGCTTGCCAGAGGGGGTATTCGACCCTCTGCCCCCCCCGTTAGTTACGCCACTGGCTGTGACAAGGGCGTACGCAAGGAGGGGTTGGGGTTAACCCCCCTTGACCTTGATATTTTACAAAAAATGTATTACCTGCGCAAAGGAGATTAATTGTTTTCGCATACTCTTTGCTTGTTAATTTGTCGACTTAATGCACATATCGCGGAATGAATTTGCATGCAGAATTCAAGAAAAATTGTGAATGAGCCAAAAAGTAATAACTGGGTTTTTGTAGGAATCAGGGCTATCGTCTGCATCTAGAAACCATCTCACCACTTTTTCCAGAACTTTCGTCCACTACCCATGTTTAAGATTGTGTTCCGCGATAGTTCACTTTATCGGAAACAATTGTCTTTGTTGTGTCTGTTAAGGCTGATCAGCGCATGCGCTGACCGCAGTAGTTGCATTGCCAATTTCTGTAGCATGATAGAACTGTTGCACGAGTTCAAAAACAGCAGTTGTTAACATGGAAGCATCCACCCATTTGATAATGTCTCAGCAGGGAGAAATGAAAACAAAAAATTTGCTGGACTTCTATACATTACAAAAAATCGAAAGTTTTCTTGCGTACTTTGTGCGCATTCTCAATTCTTGTGTACTTTTGCAAGATTCGATCTTGCAAATCCGAGTGTGCGTCAGCCATTCCATCCGCACACTTTCTGTGCCCGACTGCTCGTATTCGACAAGACATTAGCGCAACCTCATTTTGCAGTTGTAAATTTCTCTGACACAGTGATGAGTTTGTTTTAATCCCGTGTTTTAACGCGTAGCCTATGGGTGGGCAAATAGCGGCCTGCGGGCCAAATGTGACCCGCCACAGCATTTTCAGTGGCCCTCGGAAGCATTCAGGAAATACGTTCAAATCTGAAATTACCTCCAACTTATCACAGTAAATGTTAGTGCTGAGGCTAACTTAACCAAGACTTTCTTATATTTCCATCAGAAGGTACGGCCCTCCACTGAAGGTGGCTTTCTCAGAGTGGCCCGAGATCCAAATTAATTGCCCACCCCTGGCGTAGCCTGATATTTTTGCAGTTATGAACTACTGTGTCGTAGCGTTGAGTTTATTTTCCTCCGATATTCCAACTTGGAGCGCTGATGGTTTATATTCAGTTCAATGCAGGTCCGTAACCAGGGGGCGCAGGGGGGCGTATCTCCCCCTAGAAAAAAATGTGTCGGATATAGTTTGAAACTATCGTACATAGTTCAAAAAATTTGGGCCCCTCTCAGAAAACTCTTCGCCCCTCCTGGTGTTCCAAGCTGGTTACGGGCCTGGAATGACACATAAAATTATGGGTAGTGCGTGTAGAAGAATGTGCACATTATTCCCAAACTTCGCCAAAACGTTGGTTTGGAAACATGAATATGACATCAAATTGTGACGTCACAAATAGCGCACACCAAATACAAATGACCACCATATGCCACTGAATGAACCACCCCATGAAAATTTTCTGCGTACGCCACTGGGTTGTGATGCGCTAACATCTAACAAAACGGGACCAACATCGATTTACAAGATGTTTTGCAAACAACCTGCACTGGACCAAGTGTTTTATAGTTCACAAAAACTTGCTCAAAAAGTAGTTATAACTTCAGGTATTTCTATACTCTGATGCGACTAAAATTGAGACCGATCATATAAAACTGTAAATGCCTGAAGAAGATACATATAAATGCTGTTTCTCCAAAATGGCTCATTCCTTACTACATAACTTAAGAAACTTTCTTATATTGCAAACACACACGGCATGTGTGCTTGCGCAAAGTCAGCGGGTAAACGGGACAGGTCCAGGACCATCAGTTAGAATCGCCAGTATTTAAATGATGGAATGACTCAATTTTACCGAGCTGCTGATGTATGATTTTCTCCATTTTCAGTCAAGGAAGGAGCGTCTTAACAAGTACCAATAGCCTTCGAAACAAACAATCTGGAAACATTCATTCGTACGGCTGCTGTTTGTGCGTAGATTCGAAAGGGGTATCTTCGATGTATGCCTTTCTGAAAAAATTTCCGATTGCATTTCTGCTCAGTCATGCCCTCCTATCATCCACATTATTATTGTTTCCACCAGGCCCGTAGCCAGGTTTTAAGATTCAGAGTAGAAAAATACATCTTTAGAGGGGCAAGATTTTTGTTTTTGTTATACAAAAAAATTGGGGACACTGCCCCTGATTTTCCCCTACTGGGCAATGGCCTGGTTTCCACATCCTTGTACACACAGGTTTCTCTTCAGAAAGCACGAGAATGGTGATTCTTTTGTTGACAAATGGTGCTAACGACAAGCTTTACCTGTACGTGGAAAACCACAACCGCGTACAAGACACAGATATTACTGTATGATAAGCACATCTTACCGAAAAGTCAGCGTTTCCTGCCTAACAACAATGTTTTTTTTGACGAAGAGTAACAGCGATAGTGTATTTTAAGTAGTATTATTAACGTAAACTGCACACAATGCCAGGACGCCCAAGTAAACTAAAGGCAACGGAAAATAAGAAAATATTGTATAGAATGAAACAAGAAAATCATTGTTCGCACGAACTCTCGAACATTGCGCAAAACGTTGTAAACTGCCACAGATCCGTTTCGAATTCGTCTACTATTTTCCACGTTGTTCGCCATGCTGATTGACAGCGCGTTTCAAGCTGCACTCAAGCGACGATGTTGTCTTGAAGGTGCTGGTTGCTAATGATTTAACGAACAAAACATGTTTCCATTGCTTTGTTAGAGTAGCCTGCTTGGCGACTGGTAGTGGATGAAATTGCATCCCTCCTACAAATGGGGAAGCAGTGACTTTAAAGGTACTGCACCAAACATGGCTACATCCATTTCTCTTGGTGTCTCCTGAAACCGTGAACTCTTCTCTTGGATAGGCGCATCACAAACAACTTTCCCATTCGGCCGAAACTGTCTCTTCGAAGAAATCACTCAAGACGAATTCTGAAACGTGACGCGCCATCGGTCAGACATCAGCCAGCCTCAGCTGATCTTGAGGTACGAAAAAACAACTGCGTTCGTGAGCAAACAGGCAGTAAGAGCGAACTGCCCCATTTCAAATGAGAGCAGTGTTTGAGATGCGGGTGTGATGAGGTACCGGGGTTCTAACCTAAGTCACCCTCGTTATGATCGATGACCCAGCTCTTGCCGAGGAATAAGTCAACAATTTTTGTTGCATGAACCTTTGACGAGTCAGTTCCCTGTACTCTTGAGCGTCCTCCATCGGTATCGCTGCAGTTGGATCGTGTCTGAGGATGTTGATCTGCGACATAATGCAATTACGTTTCAGGGAACTCTTTTCCCAACTCGGTTTCAAAATTACTTTCATGAATATTGCATGCGATGTCATTAGCAAAAAATAATAGTAGTAGCCTACAATTACACGTGTGCGTCGTCAAATATGGTTGGACGCCATCACAACAATCTAGAAAGCTGTTGCAATGTTGGGACCGCACACCGAGGACCGCACGAGCTTTGCGCGGAAGTCTTTGAGCGGGCCATTTTTAATGCGAGCTTTGATCAACGCAGACTGGGAAAGGAGCGGCAATATCACACAGAATATTAGATCTTCGTTCGCGGGGTGTCTGCGCTGCATTTAGTGAAAATCAATACTCTCGTGAACATGTTCAATACTATCAACTTCAGTGAAGGCGACCGACCAGGTTTCGTCTACTTTCACTTGTTTGCCAGTGATTGACATGCAAACAACTATGACTGCATCAGTAGTCATCTCGTGGAATGAAAACATATCCCTTTTTGGGCAAAACATATCAATATTGGGTGTTTGAGCTTTGACAAACTTTCACTAAATTGTTTTCGAAGAACCCGGTACAAGCAGAACAGAAAACAAACAACTTTTCCATCTTCCACTTTGTGGTCGTGGTTTCTTGTATATGCATCTTACTATAAAGTAAACTTTCAGCGCAGCCGACAGAATTCAAAAACATCAAAATAACTGACATAAATCATCCATATTTACCCCCCGTAGAACAATTACAACAATTAAATTTACTTGGAAGACAAAAATCTAGATGTGTTTATCGTCGTCAGTTTACAAAAACTGTTATTTCAATGTTTTAGTTCATATTGGTAATATTACATTCATAATGCCATGACTTATGGCACATCCACCTATCGCACAAATAAGATTAGCGTCGTAGCCTAGCTCGCTTCAAGTACTGCACCTGAATTTAGTCCTACTGTCTGATATACAAAGCAATAAGAAGCAAAGTGCTGTACTTTTTCCTTCAGCGACCCGACGGTTGTTTCAAGACGTTTATTGAGCTTCGCTGCTTTTCGAATTCGCGTTTGGTCTCGAAGGAAATCGGCTTTGAGTTCGAGAACCTCGTCAATCAGTTCCAGCTGCTTCGTGCAAAGTTCGGTGTTGGTTTGCCGAGTGCGGTGATCACGCAGGATTGCGGTATCTTTGTCACGTGTTGCCAGTTCGGTTTTGTGGTTGGCTGCTTTCAACCTGCAGAATTATAATGCTGAGGATTATGCTGAAAGACGAATGTCCCGAAAAGCAAAGCATTGCTGGAGGAATAGGAGCCAAACCAACTTTCAATTGTGTTGTAATTTTTGTATGGCATGCACATTCCTGGGTGGTAATTGTTCCCCACACAGAAAATCATGAACATTTGAAATGATTAGGTACACGTACCAGGCCCGTAACGAGCTTGGGACACCAGAGGGGCGAAGAGTTTTATGGGAGGGGCCCAAATTTTTTAACTATGTCGAAGAGTTTCAAACTATGTCCAACACATTTTTCGAGGGGAGGCAAAAGTTTTTCATGCCAACCCTAGTTACGGGCCTTCCACCTACTGAGATGAGCAGGTGCTCACAACACAATGCATTCAACTGAAGCTGGAAAATTGTTTTGATGCAACTTCGAAAGAGTTTCCACGCTCACTTTCACAAATCAACTATAAGTTTTGAAATAACATTAATGCATAATTGTTAGCCGAATAAATGTACGGGGGTACTCAGGTCTGGTTGTGTAGATTCTCAAGAACGTATTAGCAAACCAGTAAAATGAGTCAACTTTAATATTTGTTTCTAATTTTTAGGATTCCATGCATTAGGGAACATTATCAGTGGTAATTAAAAGATGTAGGAGTTGATTTGTTTGGCTCCAATATAAAACGTTAGCGAAATGCAAACTGCACTGCAGGCAGCAGTGGTATCAATTATTTGAGACGTTTTGCTTCATGTAGGTTTTTGGAATAAGCTGCTAATATCGGAATTCGTTTTCCTAAACAATCGTTATAAGTGGGTTCAGAAAACCAATCTTCTATTGTTCAAAACCTTTTTTCTCTTTGAAGCATTTATGAACAAGTAAATTTTATTTTTCACTTGAAAACTCTTTAAAGTTTTCAGTTTATACTTTTTGTTGTCTGTTGGCCGAAAATATCTCTGAAAGTACCTTGTGGTTTTAGACATTTACTGCTTTTACGCCCAATAGAAAATATGAAGCAAATTACACAATAAAATAAAGTTGTGAAAAATCACATTATTTGCGACGCAAAACCCATAGTCATTCCACAGAATTTCTTTAGTTACTGCTAAGCAACACAACGCGTGCTGCAGAAACTTTTAACAAATAAATTTTCGACGTAGCGAGCAACTATTTTTGAAGAACATCTTTCTACTGGGGTCATTTCTTGCAACAATTTTGTTAGAGCAATGTTGTATCTGTCCAATACCTCAGAGTTTGAGCTGCTCGAAAAAAAAACATTCGTGGAGCAGTTATTGCATTGTGCCACGTGTTAAATAAAAAACAGAGATACACGGAACAAAAACTTTCAGGAATGATTTCAGTGTTTAAAAGAAAGTTATTTGCTATGGTCCTGAATGGTTTATCAGTGAAAAACAGCGCAGCTTACGATTGTGGTTCGACGAAGATGGGAGCTGTGTCTTGGTTAAAGGACAAACAACATTAGTTGACTCACACAAAAGCGCTAACATAAGAAGTGAAATTTTGTCAACACGTAGGTAGAGTTGAAGTTAAACAGCACTTATGTGGTAGAGAGAACGACGTAAACTGAACTATTCACATTACTCGAGCAAAACTGATATACAGTGAAGTAAGCAGGAGGCAGAAAACCACATCTTTGTATATTGACACCTTTCATCTCTATATATTGACACCTTTCATCTCTACATATTGACACCTTTCCAATGCTAATGTGACAAGCATTAGTTATCATTAATGTTTTATGCGGGCGCCTTATGAAAGAAAATCCTCGAAAAACCATGTTTAAACTTAAAATGTAGCTCCTCTGTCTACCAGATACAGATAATGTTATTTTTCCCTTACCCACTGGTTGTGCAGACTCAAATCCACAGCCCTGTGAGCGCGGAAAATCCAGTGTATGTAATTACCAACTTGGTCCCTCTATGAATAATTCATGAACACCTGATGTTCGCTCTTCACAACCACAAGATTTGTGACTCTGGTGTTGGCTAAACCGCTAAACCAGTGGTTCCTAACCTTTTTCATCTCGTGACCCCATCCGAAAATACTACATGAGCGCTCGCCCCCAGCCATTACCTACAACTTCAAATTTTGATTTAGAGTTGATATGCGCAGTTCTAAAAATTCGAGCCTTCAGCAAACCATTGAGGCTGTTGTTCGCGACCCCACAGCCACTCTTCCGCGGCCCAACGTTTAGTAGTTTTTTTAAACCATGTATGCATGAAGATAACTTACACTGGTTATTTTCAGGTTATATGTTGCATCAACATAATGAAAACATTTCATTGTGAAGGTAGTACTCATGTTTTTACTATACGTAATGTTGAATTCTTGGAAGAAAAGATGAACTTAAAAAAAAATATTTGTGACAGTTAGCATACAGTGGCTCATTCTTTGGACGTACTGTTAAAAAAACTGTCAAGTTTGCCACTAATGCAACACCTTCTTCGTCAATATACAAACTGACGTGTTTCATGCTTTTTCATGCCATAATGTTGTCAACGATCAGCTGTACCGATTTTAAGCAGAGAAAGGAGTGAAATTAAAACGCTTTACTTTTCTCGCAGGTTTTGGTTACGCAAAATTGTCTTGTAATTGTTTTCCTTTGCTTGCTCCGCTTTCCTCAGCAAATCAGTAAACGTGCTTCTGAATTCTTGTTTTTCTTTTTCCCAGTTACTTTCAGTTTCCTTCATTTCAGTTTGAAGTTCCTGCAGCCGTTTGTTTAAACTTTCAGTCATCTGCTGCAATTGGGCGCATCTGCATTGACAGCATAAGTTTATGGTTCTTCAATTTTTTCAATTTTTGAAGAACCCTCTCAGAGATTCAGGAAAACTTTTCCAAATTACAAGGCTATTTTACATATAAAATACGTTTCATCGAAATTTTTGCATCGCGATGCTTTTACATTTTCAAATTTCTTGTTCCACCCAGACATACTGGTGTTGTAGGTTGATTTACCGAGATAATGATTGCTCGAAAATATTCAATTACTTTTTTTCTAAGAGAACGTTGCACTCTTGAAGGCGACATTCACGTTCGGTTTGTTCACTTTGCTGTTGCTGGAGGTCGTTTATCCTGCTGGTGGCGGAAGAAATATCTTCCTCCAGCCTGGATACTGTGTCTAAAAAAGATCTTTCGGCGTTGTTTCAAACATGCAGAAAACAGCTGAGGCAAACCAAGTAGATAGGCGTTATTTGTTTATGTGAATGCTCCAAGACTTCAGCAGTGGACAAATCTTTCATGAAATCTCACACATTTTTTAATTTTAACCGAGGTATATATATATGTTTTTTCTTTAACTCTGTCACAGTCTTGACAGAAAAAAGTTTGTCAATTACTTTTTTCAAAAACAAGTTTGAGGTTTGTTTTCTTGAAAAAATTTAAACTGCTGTTTTCTTGAAAAACTACAAGTCGAACTGGTATTGCGCATTAACTCAAAAACACCTCGGTTCCAGCCCATCCCCAATGGATGAAATGAAACGTGCGCAGGTAGGTTCGTCGCAGCTTGTGAGAAAATGTGAAAAAAGTGTTTAACAAGCAACAAGGTGCACTAAAACATAAACGCAATGCCCTCTGTAAGAACAGAAACGCTGGTGACTCGTTCGCGAATAACGCCCGCCTTTCAGAGAAAAGTAATGCTCGAGAAAATGCGGCGTGCGGAAGATACTTAGCGGCATTTTCTTTAAAATCCGGATACTTTTCTTTCCTTTCTTTGACTTAGTATCCTGTTGCATTTCGACAAAACACAGCAACACAGGACAAAAAGGTTGTCAGTTCTACTTACACGTTGTTTGTCCGGCATGCGAATGAACGAGCATTTTGACGAAATGCTGTTGTTGCTTTGACAACCAAACTCATACCAGCATACATCGAAACTAAAGGGTGTAGTTTTGAAACAAATCACTACATCGATCTGCATTCATAAAACCTTTCAATTTCTTGTTCTGACGCAACATCCATTCTGCTTCTTTCTTAAGATTTTCTCGAATCTTCTCCAAGTTTTTGCAGGAGTTTTGCAGATTCGTGTTTTCTTTTGTTAAATTTTCAATGCTTTCTTTGTTTTCTCGAATTGTTGATCGACATTCACCCAACTAATAAAACAAAACGTGCGAGCTTCTATTGCATCAGCAACATCTGAGAGACAATTGTTCTTAGAGTTACAATTAGGGAGCTTGCTGCTTGCAGCTGCAAGTGGGCTTTTTCGAGGCAAATCGATGTTAAAACGTTGGTGTAACACGAAAGCAACTCAGAAAAGTCTTTGGTCAAACATATAATTTTGTGTCTTGGCTGTATTCTGCAACTCATGTCAACCCATGGGCCGATCGTGATAGAACTTGATTATTTTTTATTATTTAGTTGTCTATACAACTGGTCGTTAGCCCGTACAAAAAAAGGCCCAGTAAAATTGGATAAGGTGAACACTCTGGTTTGTTTGCGCATTTCTTTAATTTCTATTGCGAACGTGACTCTGTACTCCTGAGTTTTGACGGATTCTTATTTACCGTCACATTCAATTTTGTTTGAAAATGTTTTTGACTGATGCAAGTTACACTCTTTTCTTGACAAAAAATTTATACATTCCGTCTCAACTCGAACATTTGGCAAGTATATGTCAAGTCTATATGTACTTCTGTACTTAACACTTTGAGGAAGAATTACTCTAACCCAAATTATGTGTGATCTCATCCCAAGTTAAGAAAAAAGTAAATAATGACATCCAGCAATGCACTGTTGCGCTAATGAAGGAGGTAAAATTCACTCATGAAGGAAGGGCTACCCTTATTGCAACATCACATTGAGGAACAGTTTTAAGTGTGCTACAAACAAACAAGAATTTTGTTTCAGTCCGGCAATCTTCCACCTACTCCTTGCATTCAAATGGGAAAATACTGACAAATAAAAAGCTACGCAGTTAACTGCAACGTCTTCTGAATTAGAACTTGGAATTTATATTACGCTGCAAAAGTAAATGCCGCTACCCAACACAAACTGGTAATCCACATTCTTTCACTACCTCATAAACATCATGAAATAGCGCACAGAAACTTCCCAGGAAATAGTTTCTAGACACGTAAAAATCGCCGACTCTTAACCGTTTTCAGTAGGGCTGTTTCCTTAAAAAGATTTCGATGGACAACCGTTAAAATATGTTGCAGGCTTTTAAAACAAGAGTTTTACGCGCGACATATTTAAAAACATCAATTTATTAAAGATACACCAAAAGTCTTAATTTACACGTACTTCTCTGTTCAATCTGTCTCGATCTGCCTGCAACTTATTGTTTCTCTCATGTGTCCGGTTGACGTCGTTGAGAAGCCGGCTGATGTACTGGTCTCGCTGGACAGAAAAGCGCTGGTGGTACTCTACGTATCTTGAATTGGAGAGGGCCAACTGCTGTGTTTCCTCAATAAAGTCTTCTTTCATGTCTACCAGATGCTTGTCGGTCTACAAAGCATGGTTTATTGATAAGACGATAGTTCAGGTATCCCACGCTGAGCTGACATCGATTTCCAGTTTACTTGTTAAAGTCACACATGAAGCAACATGAAGTAACCAATTTCGCGGATTTGACTCTGTCAACTTAGTGCACTTTAGATTCGGATTTAGAGCAACTTGCAACAAACTGTTGAAATACGGCATTTAAAAATTGTGCCACATGCTCCCAAAGCTATTTTTGTTTATTCATTCATATGAATTCACGGCTGCCAACCTTGAAGTATGCGTCCCGATCTTCCTCGTGCTTCTTCTTTGTGGCTAAAGCTTCATAGTACAAGTGTTTGAGAGCTTCGTTTAACCGTTCTGTCTTTTTTATTTCATCGTAATGATCTTTAAACGTAAACGTGCTCGACCTGCAATCTTCGTAGAGTTTGTCCAGGTCTTTTCCTGTGTGGCGCAGCTCCTGAATGTGCAAAGCGCATCTTTCAGCGCGTGGTCAAGGAACAAGACAAAGCAGGAACAAGTTTTGTCTTAATGTTATCTAAGAAAAAAGAATAAACTTTCTGTAAACAGGTAAAGCACAGTTTTTAGATCATATTCGTATTCAGATCGCCTCCTTTCCCGTTCATGCACTTCTCGTGTTGATGATAATCTCACATGCTGAACTGCAAAGTAATAATTGCATACAGCGCTGCTCTCAGCTACATAAAGATTTTTGAAATTTCTTTGGGATTTATTTATTTCAGGATATTTGTACGTTTTTCTTTATAAAATGATACCGCATTTGGTCAAAAGCATGCATTCACTAAAGTTTACAAATTAAAACATTTTGGTAAGGCTTGGATGTAGGAATGGAAATTGTTTCAATTAAATGCTTAGCACCTAATCAATACCTAAATTTTCACCCAAATATTCTGATTTAATTTTAAACGCTCTGTGGAAGACTTCCGGATAAATGAAAGCACTGTGGCGAGTTTCCAACCTCGGTTTTTGCAAACATCCTGTTGGATAACTTACTGGTATTTACAAGATTGTATCCAAAAAACATTTAAAAGGTGGATTTCGTGCTGTTAATGATGCCACGCAGCTTATGACGTAAATGTATAATGCTTCTACACCGTGAACGGTTTCTACTTAACAGATTTTTAAAAACAACATGCAGTTAAAAAAACTTACTAGTTGATCCAAAATAAGTTGTCACATTTCGGACAATTTTGTTCGCTAGCCTAGCGGTTTGTCCGATTGTTCCCCCAAAATTATTATTTTTTGAAACATTAGGAGCATCGGCGTTTTTGCCCCTTCGTTGGATCATTCACACTTATCACAACAACCGGTAATCACATCAGCAATTTCAAATGGCTTATAATTGCGAATTTTCGAAAGCAAACATGTAGAATCCGTTTTGAATGCGTTGAAGCTTTGATTTCAACAAATTTTACATGGACACCTCCTTTCAGATTAACGCTTTCACCATTGCAAACATATCACGAGTAACGTTGTCATGCTGGGAAACAAAGAGGTTTTTCTTACAATCATCTGCAACTTCAGGTGCATTTAAAACCAGAAACCATAAGGTTAAATGCGCAAATATCTGAAAGTAGAAGTAGTGAGACCCATAAGACAGTCAAACATATGCATGATGCGAGGCGAGAGATTAGTATACTGTATTTGAAAAGGTTGCGCTGAGGAGCAGAAGCAAAATCAAAAACATGGTGATGCTTGCATACAAGGTAATTCAACTTTTGCTTTGATCCATGCGACCTTCCTGCGACGCTGCTGGTAATGAAGAGAAGATTGTGTTCTTTACTTCCCGTGCATGGCACACCATTACTACGACTGTGAAACTACTTTCAATGATCAAAATATTACAAAAATTTCGTAAACAGAACGATGAAGATCTGGTCCATTCGACATGTTTTTCTTTATAGCAAGTGCGCTTATTAGTTTCGTTGCAAAAACAGAACCTCTTTATTTTAAATGAACTGCATGGAAACTGTGCTTTTAATTAAATATTTGTTTACGTGCCATAACTGTGGCAACGTCACAATGAACGTCCAGGGTCGTGTTTACTTTAACAAGATCAAGTAGGCAAAGTGACAAAGCTTAGGCCTCTGCTTCAATGTGACTGAGGTTGAGCCTACTGATTTGGTGAAAGTAAATATCATGCTTGTAGGGAGGAATTCTTAATAAAGCTGGTTGGATATTGCTGCGCTGTGGTTTTTCACTAGTCAAGCGAAATTCAATCAACCCGATGTAAAGCTATTGTTGCACATAAATCTTGGTGGTATTAGCCCACAATAAGTTTAATGTGGACAAAGTACCCACAATCCTGACCAAGCTTTTTGCCTGGGTTTAAATTTGTTGAAGCAAAATCAACATTTTTTTCATTTCAGCAGGACTTCTTCCTTCGCCTTGCAAAACTTATTGCGTATTTTCTGTTTGGAAAAATTAACGGCGTGTTTTGAGCTCAAGGCTAGGGTAGACAAGCCTCGATTAGCAAGACAAGATGCCTGAACTGGATAAAAAATTTTCAAAAGAGACGTCTTGGCAAAGTACTGTACTATAGATTTTGGAAAATCGTCCCTGTGTGCCCTCTTATGTCTGATTTCATTCGCCTTTGACTGCTGTGGCTTTCCGAAATAAAAAATAATTCTTATTTTGCAAGAGTATTTGATCGAGATCTGAAATGTAGGTGCTCTAAACTTCGTGCTGATGTGCGTAACGATCAACTTTTCAGCCCGCTCCAAAGCAAGGATCTTTGTTCATTTGCCTTCTCTTATACAATTCAACTGTAGTCTTTGCAACATTTTTACAATGTGTTTACATGCAATTTTCTCAGTTCACACCCAAGTACATATTGATGTCTTCTTAAGAAATTATTTCTACAAAAACATTTCTTTATCTCTGAAGTAAACTTGTTCCAAAAGTTACACAACGCAATAAATTTTTCTAGTATAAAAGAAACTCATGATATCCGGTACTGTGGCACTGCAGTTCACGAAATTTACCGAAAGCCAGTGAATATTACCGATACGACTGTTAATCGTACCTGCCAAAGCTTGCTGTATTCTTCATTGCTTATTTTGCCTTCCAAAGCTTTCAGAGCGCCAACAACTTCCACCTGCCGTATGAAAAACAACAACAATGAGTTTATTCAGAGAAATAGACAGTGTTGAATGGCATATGAGAACATCCACGAAATCTTTACAATTTTTACTGTTTTTTTATCTATTAAGATCTTGCTACTAAGCAATTATTCCTCTGATATGTTTACCTTATATATGTATTGCTTAATAATTCAGATTGTTGAGCATGTTTTGTACTTGAATCAGCGTTTTTAATGCATCCTAGGTTTGTTAATTGAAACACAGGAAACAAGGAAAAAAACAACTACTTCTGTGAGAAAGCATAGCCATAGAGCCACAAAATTATTTGGGACTGTAAGAAAGTTTTGTCGAGTTTTCATCAATTTTTGACCAACTTTTTCAAGCTCAGAATGCAATTGGTGAACTAGTGCATGTGCTACATCTTTGCCAACAAATGAAAGCAGTCATGAATATTCGGTTTTCACTGGGATATTTTAAACAGAAATAAAAATACAACACTTCAATTTTTTACATAATATAAAAACATCAGAGATTTTTGGCCAATTCATCTAATCATCGACCGATTGTTCTCTAACTTTTTTGTTACAGGAGTAATGTTGTCATTCCTGCCTTCATGCTTCACAGCTTTGCCAATTAACTACTACCCGACCAATTACATGTGCAACTGCAAGTGTCTAACTAGTGCCCGGTAACACCATTAAATTACCACATTCCACAATGCTTTTGTTCAAATGTGATATAATAAGAGCTGTATGCTTAGTGGTCGACATGCTCAAGTAAAAGCTTTCTAAAAAATAATGTTCCTCGAAAGCCGACATTTTGTGAGAGATTTTGATTTCATTTTATGCTCACTTGATAGAATCACATGCACCGCATTCCGCATACGTCAGTACCGATAACTGACAAAAGTGAATATACCGCGTTTAACGTGCCTGCCTTGTAAGTGCAGCCTCTGTGAGCGGAATGAAAGTTCGTGCCCCTACTCGTCTGTCAAAGTTTTGGAAAAGCAAACGCACAGATCATACCTCCACTGGGTGACTTTCTTGCTTCCCACTTTTGTTGTCGCTCTTTGACGGGACTGACATGTACATTATCTTCTTCACCAAGCAACTGCAGGCTCCACTGAAAATGCAGCACCTCTTGCGTCGAAATTTGTTTGGTCAAAAAATATAATCCTAACTGAATTTGCTTATCAAAAATCTAAGAAAGATAAAAAGACTTTGGTTGCCACAGCTGCTCGTATTAAAATTAACATTTTTCGGTTGTAGCAGTAAACACGTCTCAGCCAAAAAACTGTGAAAGCCTTCCGAAAGAACTTTCATGCCTTTCTGTTTCCTGTTAGTGAGTTGTCAGGCATGAGTTTCAACAATTCCGCCGCCGCAATCAGTGATGTGCACATATTAGACATACTAGCAATTCCAAATATGAGAGCAAACGTCATTGGGCATGTGGGCCGAGTACATACGCAGTTGTGACACAATTTTCCTTTCTTTTAATTGCTTATGAACGTTCTGCGAAAGTTTGTAGATTAGAGCGTAAATACCCATGTGAACGTATTTGAGGCCGCCGCCCAATGATCTTAAACGGCGAATGGCGTCAAAGAAAATATCGGTCACTTGCTACGAGAACAACTCTTGCTTGTCCACTGATCGACATACCCTGAGCAATGTACCTCACTCATCACAAGCTCTAGTCTTTTGCCTGCAGAGAGATTTTCCACTATTTAACTAAAGATTAGCGAACTTCCGAAAGTGTCAGCGTCACTGACGGCAGCCTGAAGTAACGATTGCCCGGTGGTGATGTTTATACCAACAAATGACGGCTTTCTCTGGCGATAACGCTGACCGTTTTGTTACGCGGTGTTCCGCCTCCATTGTGTCCGGACAAAAGCGGCTGTTTTGTTTTCAGCCATTCCTTATTTCATTTCCTGACAATGGGGGAATTTAAACCATGTTTAACAGCGCTGCGTAACAGCAACTACAGCTGGAAATGAAACTATCCTGCGTTGATCAAGACCGCCAAGGCATGGGTAAAGCAAACACGACACGAATGGATTGACACGGTTTTCAGCAAGTCAAGAAATGCCCGCCATGTTCCTTTACTCAACGTGGCTTGACCGCAATGTAAACCTGTGCCCATTGTACAAAACAGATACGTAACTGCATTCACATAGAAAAGCTGTGCGATCTCGGGCGACGCGTCTAAATTTCTCAGCTTTTTTTTACCATAGTCGTATTTCCGAGCTTGAGTATTGTTGATTTGTATACTTAGTCGAAGTTATGTTATCTCTCATCGGTGGCGTCAGCAGCCGTGGCAGAATTTTAACCTACAAGTGTCAATGGCCACTGGCGTTGGAAAAGGACGTACTGGTTTGTACGCAGGATATTTACGCGATGCCACGTACTTCACTCTTGGCTACGAGTTTCACGTCGAGATCAACTTACTATCTTTGCCTTTTTTGCAATCACAAACATCCGCCTCCAGCCTGTCATTTGTCCGAAACTCGGTTTTGACATTTTGGGAAGGCGTCCTTGCTGGTGATTGGTGTAATTCGGATACTTTGCGTCTTCGCTGACAGCTGTATTTTTGACTAATTGTTGCTGATCCTTCGGCTGGAGCTACTGGCAGCAAACTAATGTCGCTTTTGGCGTTAGGCTGCATTAAAAAGGGACACCGGAGAGAGGTGGCCATGATGGCATTACCTCCATGACCTTTGCAAAGGGGGCAACGGGGGTGGAGGTCCCTTTTCCTAACAGCATCATCTCATAGGTAATTTCATGGTTTACAAAGGTCGACTTGAAACAAATTTATTGTAGCTGTTCGCGCACCCAGAAATTTCAGAATTGTTTTCTGTAATTTCTGTTATTATTTCGGATGTCAACATTGTTGCTGAACAGAAATAAGCATATTGGTGGCGATTTTTTGTTTTTTATAAATTTCCACTGCCCTCAACTCTTTTACTGCCCCCTGCCTTACCACTGTTCCGGTGTCCCTGGCTGTATACGCTTAAATATGATCAATGATATATCTGGGATTTCAGCAATGGCATTTCTAGGCTTTTGGGGGGAAGGTGAAAACGGGGCCGCCAAAATACATTACAAAATAGGACGAAACCATCATATTCTTGAGTTGAATCATTCATCAGTGGAGCACAACTTTTCATTGAAAAGGAAAGTGAAGAGCAACAACCCAGAAACCATCAGCGTGACTGTTCTTCTTATTCCCATGTGACATGTAAACACTAAAAAGGGGATAAAATTACTACAAGTGGGCGACTTTTCAAGGGGTCGCTGTAGTTATTTCTTGTGGGTAAACCATCTCACCAAAATGCCCCCAGGATCTACCACTGGCTTTTAACAACTTTGGGTCAAGTGTTTCAGGTAAGTGAAGAACACAAGTTCTTTGTGCAAAGCTATAGGCTTTTGTTAAAGTCAAAGGTTTTTTTTCCAAATTGTTATTCGTGCGATTCAGTTACACATACCTGAGCTCCGTCATTTCTGCTTTTTGCCATTTAAAAGCTGGTGTAAAAATGAAGAAAAATAAATAATCATTAAATGCTGGTGTAAACGTGAAAAAAAATGAATTATTATCAAAAGGAATAATCACAATTACCTGTCCACAATCATTGAGATATGAGCAGTTGTTTGATCAGTGCAATTAACGGGCACCTTAGTTAATTCATGATACTTAAAGTTATTTAAGAAGGTATTTAAGTCCTAGATAGTGATTGTCCTAGGTTGCAGTCCGGCTGGCAGTTTTTGAGGTGGCTGTGGTCCTAGAACCCAAAACCAGTTGAACATCTTTTTACTGAGAATTTTACAAAAATGACAAGATAGCAGCAGAATTTGGGTTACACATCAAAAGTAAGGAAAAAATATTCCCGAATTAAAAAAGTGGGGAAGATGTTGCCCCGCCCAATCACACCACTGGCCATATTTTGGTGGCAGCATGAGCTGCATTCATAGGTTTCTGTATTTGGATAACTTGTCGAAGAAATTTTGCGGATGAAACCTGTAAAATACCGAAGAAACGGTCGAGTGGTTATTTATTTGTGTACAAAAATAATACATGGACATGGCAAAACGTCATTAACAAAATATCGTCGTTTATAAACTTTCCGTTAGGGTTGCATCGATTGATCGGCAGGTTGTTGGTAATTGGGTTCTAGGACTACAGCCAACTGAACAACTGCTACCTAGGACAATCGCCACCTAGGACAACTGCCACATAGGACAACTACTACCTAGGACAACTGCCACCCAGGACAGTCGCTACCCAGGAGAACTGCTACCCGGAAAACTACCACCTAGGACATTTTCATTCAGCGTGCCGTCTTCGACTGACGAAGGTTGACGACCATAGCTCTCCATAGGGTCCTGTCGTTAGCTTTCTTAACACAGTTTACGTAATTATCTTGAGTACACAGTTCAATATCCTTCACCC
>Ga0210059_1002283_pt1 | contig 29888 bp, 11 predicted proteins | sample Ectturendosymbi2_FD_188042 | JGI IMG/M metagenome (GOLD analysis project Ga0210059, IMG submission 188042) | Ecteinascidia turbinata endosymbiont from Florida, USA - Sample 2 (SPAdes) (version 2) | ecosystem: Host-associated > Tunicates > Ascidians > Unclassified | place: Key West, Florida...
ACGCAGTATGCTGAAAGTCATGCTAGAGGGTTCGTAAATTACCGTTTAAAATATTGCTGGCCGAAAGTTATTTTCTGTAGCCCATATGTCAACCAAACGAACTTGAACGGGAAATTGAGCAAAATATTGGAGGGACCAAACAAAAATCTGGAGGGCTATGGCCCACCCAGGCCTCCCTTAGAATCGCCAATGTGCTCCACATAATTGTGATTGAACCGTCACAGTACATGTCATCACGAATAAATATCTGAAATGAATGCTATTGTGGCTAAACAGTTACTATAGAGCAATGAAGAAGACGTTGAAACTGAATCGCTTCTTGGCCAAAGTTTGAGCTTCAAGAAATATAAAATTTATATCACCGCAATATTCACGCATCTAGTTTTAGAACTGTGCAACAACAAAAATCTACGATGTTGATTTAAGGCTACGTTGACACTGGAAACAACAATAGGTTATATTAGTAACACTCACGTCACGGTTATCAGAGAGGAATTTGCGATGGTCTTGAAATGAAGCTTACATAACCATTAGGTGGGATACAGCAAGCTGTTGCGCCAAAAACAGCTGCGAAAATCGTTACTCCAATTGTTTTTACTTGCGGTCATCGATTATGATTACAAAAGGTCAGATACAAGTTTGTGTTCGACTAAAAGCTGAAGTAGGTAGGTTCCTTGAGGCTGTTTCGTTTATTTTCACTGAAGTATTTCTTTGGCTTATATTTCAAATATTTTATTAACCTGAAAACTTTGGAATTGAGGGTGGCATTTCCCCGTTGTCCCCCATAGCTACGCGCCTGGTGGCAATCGTATTCTGATTGCAGGCTACAGACCAGCGCAGGAATTCTTGATTGAGCGAAGTTCATGTGCACACCGATTCGGTAATTCAAATTAACCAACATGATTTCCAACAATCATGAGAATACAATTTACATAAGAAATCTGTAGCCTGTACTATGTCTACAGAAAATCCAATGATAGTGCTCATTTTTCTCATTTATTCCCTGGTTTTATGCTGGGGAAATGTTTCCAACAGCAATGTTACCATGAAATTTGCGCAACTACATTACCTTTCATCATAAAATGTTGGGGGGGGGAAATATATTATGTCCCCCCCTGTCCAAAAGTTAGGGGGACGTGTCTCCCCGTCCCCCATAAACTCGGTCCATGCTTAATAGTATGTTGTTACGACAACAGATCTGATGTTTAGGAAATGATGTGATCTTTGATGGTTTGACAAACTTCATGTTGAAATGGATTTGATGTGGTTCTGAAGGTAATTATAATGGTTTTTATTTGTTAGATGCTTAAATAAATCCCGACTGCTTTTTCAAACTTCTAATTGCAAATGGGCAACAGCGTTGAGTACATTAGTTATAATTGTGTACTTTCAGCTATTCTCAGGGACGCACGGAGAGCGGGGGGCGGTGCTTCCCCTGTTCTTTCAAAAAGGCAGCAACGGGTGCGGAGCTAACTTTTCATCACAGTATCATAGGGAATTTCATGAAAAACAAGATCTTCTAGTTGAAGCAAATATATTGCAGCTATTAACGCACCCGCAATATTCAGAATTATTTTCTACACCCTACTCTGTTATTATTTTTGAGGTCAACACTGTTGCTGAACAGAAACAAACATATTGGTGAAGATTTTTTTGTTTTTTATAAGTTTGCATTTTCCTCAATACTTTTACTGACCCCCATGGGCGTCCGCAGAAATTTTTCCAGGAGATGAGCAAAGTCGACATTTTGCTTATCTTTCTCAGGTTGTTGGCGATGCAACGCAAATTGACGTAGACAAAAAAGAAAATATCCAATGTTACGGCAACAGTTGCATGCAGTGTTTTCCTTGTAAGAAAACTTTACATTGAGCAAATGTTTGTTTTAGTGAGCATGGATATATTAAGACTGAGTTAGCAGAGTTCTAAATGAATTACAAACTTCGTGAATTTTTACAATAGTGTAAAATCTTATGAAAGTACGAACAAACTACACATTTAGTTCAAATAGCTTATCCTTGTTTTCGTGCTTTTCCAATGTTTTGGAATGTTGCAAGTGCGCGAGATGAGATTTCGCTGCGCAAATGGATTGATAGTACTGGGTATTTGCGCACCTTTAGAGGGAGAATTGGTTGCAAAAATGCGCTTTGTTGGCTACAATGCTTCTTTACACATAATATAAACCAGGGATGGGCAAACGTGTTCAATGGAAGAGTCATATGCAGAAAGCCATAAACACAAGCGAGCCGCAAAACCAGTTTGCAGTGTCAATAGACATACGGTAAGGAATGCAAGTTTTACATTAAATGATGTAGAGTAATTGTCAGTATTAAGTTTTTGTTTGATTTTATAGTCCCCGAAAATCTAGACAGTACGTTGCTAAAACTGTACGAATTAATTCTCCCAAGTGCTATTTTTCAGGGTTGCACGATGGTTTTGCGAACTTCATTACAGAGAACAAAGCGTTCACAGCAATATGTGGTGCTATTCACAGAAATGAGTTATACACTGGTATTTTAGTGCAGAGTGGCATTGACTAAATTGAGTAATGTTTTTTTAGCCAGATTTTATTGCGTTTCGGTCAGTTTTACTTCTACAGCAGACAAGTTTGTAACAAACAGTTAACTAACTGGACAGCCATCACCGATACATTAACATTGAATAGATTTACAAGGAATGCAAAGCATGGTTTTAACTCTTGGCAATGTTCAAATCTGGCTTGGAATTCCTCCAGTAGTCTTACAATTTATTTTAGTATTCTTCCACTTTATGGTCTTCAATTGCGTCTTCGCGAAAAATATTCGTTCGCATTCTGACATTGACAAAGTGGCAGAATGCTTCTGACAATATTTGTCTTTGAAAAATTTTAATTTTCTTGTGGGAACTTAAGTAGTCTAACTTACGATTTAGGTTCCCTGTCATTGTTATCAAATCGGGCAGACTCCCTGGTGACCAGTGTTCCCTCTTAAGGTGCGCAACTGCGCAGAACTACCAGAGCATTTGCGCAGTGAAATCTCACTCTTGCGCACTTGCAACATTCTAAATTTAATATCGTATATGCATCGCAGAGCCCTGTCGAAACGTTTCACTGGTTGTGTGTCTGCATGGTTTGTAAAATTGCATGCGCACTAAAACAAATATTTGCTCAATGTACAATTTTTTTAAGGGAACACTGCTGGTGACTAACTTCACGAACTTGTGTAAACACATTGATAAATGAAACAAATGTTAAATGTGAGGCAACAACTCTATCAATTTGAGATATTGCTATTCATCTAGAAGAGCCACGCAAAATATGTCGGCGACCCGCAATTCGCCCACCGCTATCAGCAGTCACTGTCTCGCTGCATTACCTGCCGAGATGTATGCGTTCAACATATAGGCGTAGCCAGGGGGGAGGCAAAGGGGCCATGTTTCCCCAAATTTTTAGAAAATCTATTCATTTTGTGCTTTAAGAGGCGGTATCTCATAAAAATACTGTTGCTAGCCTAAAATCAAGATCTTTGGCCCCCCAAAAATTTTGGGCTGGCTACGCTACTGATTCAACAGTCACAACAAAGCGCCTATTACGGTAAATTGGAGTGAACATTTGAAGATTCGTTGACATGTTATTGTTACGCAGTAAAGACCAACAGTAGAAAAAATCCCTTTGCAAGACCGTAACCTGCCTCTGCAGGCAAGTGAGCGGATGTGAGTGGACTGCAAGCTTATCACTGCATGACACCAGAACAGTGTACCTTTAATTTAATTTATTTGTTTATGACCAGACACGAAGTCCATAGACCAGACACGAAGTCACAACACTACTGCGGAGTAGGGCGCCAATTCCTAAATTGGTCGAGTCTAGGTAAAATGCAAAAGCATTGTGGCATGGCACGCCATCAATCAAAAGGATACTGCAAAGTTCGATCACTCATTGACAGAATAAAATGCGATTATAGAGTAAAATGCGACTTTCTATGTGCAGACTGTCATACCGGCAAATAAGCTGTAGGCTACTTGCAAGAATCAAATCAATTAGTTGGAATTAAGCTACTAACTGCATGTTTTCTAAAAAATTTTGGTGCCAAGTCCCAATTTCCAGGGGGGGGGCAAATGGCCGTATCATCTCCCCTGCGGACGCCCATGGTGGAAAGCGTACAGCACCTGGAAACAATGAGTTTAAGGGCATTTACCAAATCTGCACGAACCATTCTGCAATAATTTCCCACAAAAGATACAATGATTTCTATTTTCTCGCAGTAATTCGATGTTGTGATATGAAAGCATTGAAAGCACTATGTGGTGCAACTTTCACGCGATATGAAGTTACATAGCTACGAATGCTTCTTGCTATATTTACCAGCTGCACAATATTCAAAAGATTGGAAACATCGCGCAGGGCTGACTTAGATTGTTTAGAGTTAACTGAAATTCTCCACAATCTTCCTTTTTATTTAAACGAAATTCAATAGCACAAGCTATGCATAATAATTAAATCGTTCGCGTTATAACAATTTAAAATTGCTAGTTTCACATTTGCCAACCGGTACTTGGGGGTGATTAGTTTTGAGTATCTGTAAAAAAATGCCTCTATGGATCTGCTGTTGTTCTTGACATCGCCGCAGATGGATAATTTAGAGCAAGAAGAAATAAGTTTTAGCCGACATTCAGACTTGGACAATGTTTTTTGTCCCTACCAAGCGTTTGTCAGTTTTAAATTTTCTGCTATGAACTGCGCAGACACGAGTGTCACAAGTCGAAGCGAAGGCTCTGAACACTATTCCAAACGTAACGCGGATCCAAAGGAGGTTGCGAAACGATTTCACTAACCAGGAAAAAATCGAAGGTGTTGCGAAACTGCAGTGTAAATGGCGACAAGAAAAGCACAGGTATGAAAGTGAAATCACCCGGACGCTCGAAAACAACCGTGTCCATCGTCAGCAAAAAGTCAATGAATGAAGCGCCAGAGGTTGAACTATGCGAAACACGCGTGCAACGCGACACGTACAAAAAGGGGCAACTGAGTTCAAACGCGATGAGATCACAATATCATGAGCTCAGCGATTATTGCGTCCGTGAATAGTGCGGGGGTGATTTCTTTGAAAGAGTATCAGGAATATTTCCAAAAACAGACAGCATTTTGAAAGTTTTTCTTGCAACGAGGACGATAAAAATACATTTAGAAGTTGTTGTATAGCACGCGTCCGGACTCACAGACCCAGCAAACGGCAAATAGAAGATTACATCCCACACTTTTTGCGCAAACGGTTCTAAGAATTTCCGTTCTTTTTTATCGGTAATCGAAATTGCTTATTTTCTGCAGTGTTTGTAGAGTTAAGGACAATCTTTTAAAGAATTTTTCCGTTCACTTTGCTGGTATTTACGTAAGAAAAACACTACCGTAGCCCGACCCAACATAAGAAAAAACTCGTTTGGACCTTTCCCCGGCAATTTAACCGTAATCAGCCCAGCTATCACGGGGTTGCAGTGACGTACGCAGGTTTCGAGACCTGATAAAACAGACTCGGTCTTCCATGTGTGCTTTTAATTAACTTTACTTCAAAGTATGCAGCAAACATTTATTTAAGACTTATCAATGTTTTGCAAATAAAATCAAACAGTTTTGCTTAATTCAATGTTAGGCCTCTTCCAAAGAGAATTCTGTGTGGATTCTTTTGCATTATTACCGCGAACAAAATAATACAGCCTTATCAGTTACTTACAATGACTGTTAGAGAAAAGCTATATAAAGGCAGCTGCATAATTGCGTGAGGCATGTGAAAGTTTAAGAAAACACCATTACCTGTATTTTCATGGGGCTCAAACACAAGGTCTACATCACGTCAGTCAGAAGAAGGCAAGGGTACAAAAGTGCTGATACACAACGTATCACAGGGTCGGTGTTACATGGTACACGTAGTCGATACAGAAGTGAAACGAGCACTGAAACAAAGCACCAGCAACCATGGGCGTCGGAAGGATTTTTTCCAGGGGGGGACAAAAGTTGTGAAATTTGGTTTTCACCCTTCGAAATTGAAAAAACAACCTTTTTTTGCTAATAATTTCAAAATCCAGGGGCGCTTGGCCCCCCATGCCCCCCCTTCCGACGCCCATGCAAGCAACTCTGCATTCGGTCATTGTCATACAGAAGGGACACAGGGAGAGAAAAGGAGATTTGCAACAAGAATCATCTAATTGAAATGAGTGGGTGCAAAAGTTGGGAATAAAGATGTGCATCGTTGAACGAAAATATAAAAATTGTTTCTAATCAAGGCATCAAATGTTCTGACGAAATAGATTGATGTTGGCCACCACCTAATTTCCTGGGGGTGTAAAGCAAAATTCGACGGGTATTGTCAAAGGCAACGCGGAGGTGTTTAATATTAGTTAGTGTGTACTTGCACTACAATTGGCAGGCATACACTGGCATGTAATAGGAACGAAGCAGAGTGTTTTTAACTGCAGTAGAGCACTGAGCAAAGGAAAATGTTTTTTGTTCCTACAAAGCGTTTTCAGTTTTAAATTGTCTGTTATGAACTGCGCATAGAGCTTGATTGCTGCACTGGTGCTGCAGGTTGTTTAAATTTTTAGGATGAAAACCACACCGATTGTCTTGTTACGATTTCATTTTCAGCTGCATAATCACAAAAAATATTCACAAAGGCGCTAAAGCAGTGGCGTAGCCATCCCAGAAATTTGGGGGGCAAAATATTTGGGGGAGGGAAAAATGTTTGATTTTTGCCGAATAACACCATTTTGTTTGGAAAAACGCCTCTCAAAGCACAAAATGACTATCTTTTTCTAAAAATTTGGGGGGTCATGGCCCTTTGCCCCCCCTGGCTACGCCTACGCGCTGAAGACCACGTAAGCTGGGAACAAACACACATATTCATCAGCAAGCACTAGGTGATTCACAACCATATCTACCATAGTGCATCCAGCTCTTGAGGTGCCCAGCTGAACTGAAAACTCAACAGCGAATAAATGCGGACTAAGTCCCCATTGTCCTTTCTCGTTGGTTATCTTGAAAGAGTTCGAAAAGCAAGTGCCCCACTTGACTTGTATCGTCTGCTTCCTACGTCAATTCACCAGCAGTCTTGCTATGCACAAAAGTACATTGTGCTCAATTAATTTTTCGCAATTGCATGAAGGCAATAAGCTGCGTATACTCTTAGCTAAGTTGCAGCACCCTTGAACGTATTGTTAGTTACAGGCGCAAAACGTACCTAAGTGGTTTGCAGATGCTACGTTCACATTCGCGTGTTTTTTCAGACTGCTAAGAATCGAACGCAACTGAAAATTTGATAAAATCTCCACTGATTTATAGTGCTTCAAATATAAATTTGGAGGGGCTGAGACCACCAATGCTCCCCCGTGCAGTAACGTAGCCAGCCCAAAAAATTGGGTGGCCAAAAGAATTTGGGGGGTGGGCAAAATGTTTGATTTTAGGCGAATAACAGTATTTTGTTTATAGGATACTGCCTCTGAAAGCACAAAATGACAATATGTTCTAAAAAATTTGGGGGGCATGGCCATGTAGGCCCCCCTGCCTACGCCTATCCCCCGTGCGCTGGGACGGTTTAACCTTACCTTAAGCTGTCATTATTGAAATACGTACAAAACGCTACAATCATCGAAATGAGTAAGGCTGAACAGTGCACAGTAAACAATTAAAAAGGTTTTGTCCTGGCCTTTTCACAACAAAATCATCTAGGAATTCATTAAAATTTGTTTGCGCAAGTTTATCACTATTAATGCACCAAATGCTTATCCTAGAGTGGGCAACCTCTCGTTTGCGACCTTCAATTCATTTTTATTTCATTTGAATCTTGCAAAAAAACTTTCTCGTTGGATAAACTAAAATCCACTAATCTAAGGCATCAGACGCAAATGCGCTTTTGTCATTTTCTTGCTGTTACCCTTTTCTTTGTCTCGTTGGAGTAGAGTTCTATGGTTGCCAGTTGGAAAAGTGACTTTTGCTTGCTATTCAAGCTCATTTAAGATCTTCTCTGATTTTCTAAGTATGGGAGCAGCACAAACTTGCGCAAGTACTCAGTATCAATTTGATTTATGATTGACTTTGAAGATTAAACTGGAAAAAATCACGTCTAAAGATATCAAACGAGCTTTTCGTAATAGAAACGCTAACAAAACTTCAGTACTGCTCAGAAGAAGCAACTATGTTTGTATTGTATAATATTGCTGCTAGCCCTACACATAGCTCTTATCTGCAGTATAACCTTAAGCTTTGATCAGGTGCATTTCAAACACGAACAGTCACAAGCTTTTTCGCCTGATTTACATGTTACAATCGGTACGATTTAGCAAACACAAGCAGCCAAAGTTGGCATTCGGCTTGACCAGCGGTCATATTGAGATTCATGGAAAGGAAACTCGTTGGAAGACCCCAGCATTATCAACACGGAAACTGATTAGGTGAATAAAACTATATTTCATTGATAATTAAGTCAATAATTTTTGACGAATATTTATCAAACTGATCATATACCGGCAATTGACTCTATGCGTACCACAGTTTGCCGGAGGCACCCTTGAATGTTGAGGCCCTAGGCTTAAGCCTATAGCTTATTGGTAAATCTGGCCCTAGGTAAAACAAGGGGGGTTCTGATTGAGTCCATACTTATTCGCTGTTTACCTTGATGACTGTCAATCCAGCTGGCTCAGCAAGAGTGGGTTGCCCTTTGGGAAATATGACTGTGTACCATCTAATATTTGCTGATGATATATGCGTGTTTGGCCCTATGGTCTTTAACGTCTTCTTAATATTTGTGATGATTTATACTTCTTAACACGAAATCGCTTTTAATTGCAGGAAAGCAATTGGTGTATCTTATTGCCCCAAAAGGCACAAACAACATGCACCGTCGAATGTTTTTCTAAATGGTGTACGTGTACAATTTTCTGAACAAGTCAAACAGCTTGGCATATTATAAAATGCCTCACTGAAGGATGACAAGGACATCCGGAGGCAAGTGAAATCGCTGTGCTGTGACATCCACAGGCAAGTGAAATCGCTGTACCAAAAAACACTCTGTTTCGTATCTATTGCATGCCAATGTATGCTTGCCAATTGTGGAGCAAATACACACAGATTAGTATGAAGCGCTTACGAATTGCTCACAATAATGCCTACCGAATTATGCACGAGCATTACATACTAGAAATGTAAGTGTTCGCCCACACTAGGTTAACCATTACGTTAGGCAGGACTTTTGATGCCTTGTTTAAAAACTATCTACGTAGGTTCGTTCGCCGATGTAAGTCTTCATCAAATTCTTTCGATCACTTCAAAGGTCTGATGCTTTGTACAAATATTCATTCTTCTTCCATTAATGCTCTGGTATGACGGTGAACAATTGCAGAAGTTGCTGATGCGTTCACTTGGGGTCTGTTTTCTCCAGCATTGCCTGAAAAATTTACGCAGTAGATAAAATAAACAGTATTAATGATTGGATATCAGCATCAATTTATTTGGGAACAAGTATGGATAAGTTGCTAAGAGGGAGCTTCAGCCTCTACAGCCTCCTACATAGCTGCAACTTAGGCCATTGGTGTCCATAGGCGTCCGCATGGGGGGAAAACGGGCATTCCCCCCTGGGAATTGGGACTAAGAACCAAAAACTTCTAGAAAATCTGAAGTCAGCAGCTTACAGGGTAATCCGATTAATTGTTGTAATTCTTGCAATAACAGTTTATTTTCCGATATGACATTCACACTGCACAAGAGCTAGGTTCACTGTTCTGGTGTCATGCAGTGATGAGCTTGCAATTCATTCATTTGCCTGCAGAAGCAGGTTGCGAAACTTGCGAGCGCATTGTTCCACTGTTGGTCTTTATTGCGTAACAATATCATGGCAACGAATCTTCAAAGGTTCGCTTCAAGTTCGATAGTTAGGCGTTTTGCCGCTCAGGCGACTGTTGAACTCAGGCATCTTTGGCAGGTAAGGCAGTGACTACTGATAGCGTAAGACACATAGTTTTATACTGTGTGGAAAGAATCATGCGTGAATCTGCAGCAATGCTTTCACAAGTTGAACAAGTCCATTGTTAGCTTGAGACTGTGAGTGCAGCCAACGTGAGTGACAGGCTGTTTCTCATGCAGTATAAAACTACGTGGCTTGTAAGAATACCTCTATGCAGGCTTGTGAGAAAGTCTTAATCCAGGTTTTTTTAAGGAAAATGTTAGGTGCCCGGTATGGATCTGTAGGGACCCGATTTCTCTGATTCTAAGGACCCGATGATAATTTTCTCCGATTGTAGGGACCCGATTTTCTCTGATTTTAGGGACCCGATGATAATTTTCTCCGATTCTAGGGACCCGATTTGAAATTCCAGGGAGCCGAATCGGGTCCCTAAAACGCCTTAAAAAAACATGTCTTAATCGTTAATGTTTATGAGTGAATACTGAGTGCGAAGCTATTTTTGCTTTGGCAAGTTTTCATATTTCATCTGCTCAAATTTTTAAGCCTGCGTGGTGTTCTAATTTTAGTAAGTTGTCTGAGAGTCATGTCAAGATACGGGTCTATTTCTCATTGTTTGAAACATTTTTGCGAGAGTGTCTAATCTTCTTGCTTTTTCATCACTCATGTTGATTTGGCCGCTGATTATTCTTAAATTATGATTTATTTGTAGAAAGTGCTAGCGAAAATGGGTATTAGACATTTATTAAAAGAAAAAGCATTTCTGATAGACGAATTGTAAAAACAGTCTGACAAAAGATCTGAGAAATGAGTTCGGTTCAACCAACACAGACTAATGAGAGAACGGGAAACGTAGCTGACAGTTCAAGTACGATTCAGACTCACTTGTATGGAGTGCACAATGATAGCAACATTCATGCGGCAATTCAGCAAAAGCTGTAACAGATGACAGGAAGAACACCTATGTGGTTAACTCATACACACCTCAACTTGAATAAGATTTCGAAAGGATGCGAATGGGACGCATGCTTTCATGAGGCATTTATTTGGTGGTGTAGAAACGGTAAAGCATTTTGTGAACGTCTGTTTTAATGGCAACGTCAGCAACCTGAAAAAGATCAGCAAAATGTCGACGTTGCCCCACCCCTAGAAAAATTTATGCGGGCGCCAATGCCCATGCTGTAAGTGTCAGATTTTCATTACGTTACTTGGCCAAAATAATCAGAACTTTTTGACAACGACCGCTTCCGCACAATTTACAGGACTTCCCATGATCACCAATTGGTCGGGAGGTGGCAGTAGTGGGTAGGAAATGTATGGATTTTTGTGAAGGAAGCAACTTTCTAGGGCAATTGCAAAAAGGTTATACTATGGGCATGGTGTGCTGTGAACATGGACACCGGTAGGGCAGGGGGAGGTAAAAGAGTTGAGGTCAATGCAAACTTATAAAAAACAAAAAATCGTTACCAATTATGCTTGTTTCTGTTAGCAACGATATTGACCTCAAAAATAATTCCAGAAATTATAGAATATCATTCTGAAGTTTCTGGGTGCGCGAGTAGCTGCAATAAATTTGTTTTAATTCGATCTTGATAAACCATGAAATTCCCTACGATGCTTTCATAAACATGCACCTCCGCCCCCGTTGCCCTCCTCATGAAAGATCAGGGGGAGCAATGAACCCGCTCTCCGGCGTCCCTTGTGTGAACGATTACGCCAGCGGGGCAGTGAACTCCGCCCAATTGTTTGGCATAGGCGGATCCAGTAAATTTTCGGTTGCTTGTTTGATTCCCAGCTCACAAATGTGCATTGAGGTGAATTTTTTGGGAAGTCTCCAAATAAATCTTTTCTTTAAGAAATCTTATATGCATACTTAAGAAAATAATCAGGTTTGTGGAGCCGGAACTTAAATTGCAGGCTTCAGCTCTGGCTCCAGATACCTAAATTGTTTTTGGTTCCAGCTCTGGCTCCAACATCTAAACTTTTTTGGCTCCGGTCCAAAATGATTTGGTCCTGTGAAAACTGAAAACAATTGTATTATTTGTACAATCGTATTATTGCACCAACATAGATGAGGTGTCGCGAAATGATATATTTGATGGATAGTGGGACACGTGCAAGAAAAGTTGTGAAACCGGAAACCAAATTCAGGCTCCGGTTCGCTCCACCATCTAAAAGCTTTTGGCGCCGCCTCCAGCTCCTATCATCCAAAACTGCTTGGGCTCTAACTTCGGCTCCACAGCCCTGTCAAAAATAACCGTTTCATAACCCGTACGTAAGTATTCACATTTCGATAAGATTGGAGTGCTTAGGAATTGGGACGAAAGTCAAATAAGCAGAAAGACTGTGCCTTAAGCTAACGATAGTACATTATTTTTCAGACTTTTGTGAGCGTGGGAGCTTATTTCATTAGTCGGAGGAAGACAGCAAAATACGCTATATGACTAACTTACAGTTACAGTACATGTAATCGCAGGCTAGGCTGCAGGGCTAGAGCGCTCAGTGTCAACGTAAATACCAAAACACCAAACTTAACAGTTAAATGTAAGTTACATGTCAAGTCGGCCAAACATGAATTACACTGGATTTCATTCATTACATCTGTTTGATTTTGGAAGATTATATTGATATCGATGATAACTGCAGGTACAATCGCCAATACTACAAGAAAATAACTTTAATCTGAATAAACTGGCCATATCTCAGCCCTAGCGTGTGCCTGGATTAATAAAATTGGTCTATGACATGAGAGTAACCGACGAATAGGACCCGACACAGTAAATTTGATGCAAAAGTCAATTTCAGTATTTGTTGGCAATAATTGCTCAGGTTTAATCATTATTTTTTTAAGAATTTTACAGAAAATGTCTATCAGACATGCACAGGGGCGGATCCAGCCAGTATGGTTAGGGGGGGCGATTTCAGTAATATGTAGTACTTAGGTCTCATTGCGAGTTCACTGCTGTATGAGAGATGAAGTATACTTCACAACGCTGCTGCGACAAAACAATCGACGGCAAAATGATCTGGTATCGCTAACGCTATTTTCCGAATTGTACAAAACTATGGTGAATAAAGTTACTTTGGTAAACTATGGTGAATAAAGTTACTTTGGTAAACTAACTTTAGTGAATAAAGTTATATTGGTAAACTAACGTTAGTGAATAAAGTTACTTTGGTAAGCGATCGCCCCCCCCTGGACATGCATCAGAATACACCAACAGGATTGTTATTTATTTTCTGGTGGTAGAATCCCACAGATCCTTCTCGAGAGGCTCGAACCTTGACGGGCTTTCGCCGCCGCTGCGTGTTCAGGAAACACCCGGATCAATTCGACTTTTACTTTCCCTAGAAAAATTATGGACCCACCTATATTTGGCACCCCCAAACAAAATTCTTGGCTATGACACTGCATGTAGGCAAATGTAAAATTCTACATAGACTGAAATATGCTATAGCCTACTTATTTCCTCAAACCGCCAATATATTAAATTGTGTTCCGAGAAACAAAATACGTGATAGAATAAATCTGAGGGTAATTTTTGGAATCAGCGCTCCAAAATTAGCTATAATATCAATCCTTTTTTTGAATTAGCATTCATTTTTACATGCATACCAGCAGGGGTGTAATGCTACAAAAAGAGGTGTGAGAACGCCGTTCCCCCACCCCACTACACCCCTCATTTAGGTTAAAGCCGAACTCTAGCACCAAATATTCCTCAGATGCCCTCACAAACAAAAAGTTCCTTTGGTTCTCGCAATCCGCTACACGTAGAAATTGAAATGAAAAATCTATATCTTCAAGTAACGATACTATAGTGCAAAAAGGTGTGGGAACGCGTTCCTACCTACCCCACTACACCCCTGCATACCAGTGATAAATCTATACCTAGTTTACTGCTTACGAGCCTTACGGCTTAATCGGCAAAACACCCTTTTTGGAATTTTTTTCAAAGTCAGCATTCAGTGTTGGCGCTGTCGATAAAAGTTATTAGGTTTTGGTAAGTTTTACTTTAGTCTGATATTTTTGTTTCTTGCAAATTTATATTTCAATTTTTGAGAAGCCTGTCTTTTCCATGCTTTATTGAGGTGTAAAATCTTGTTTGGAATGGAAATTATTTTCTAATCATAGCTATATTTGCAACACTGCGACTGAGCCAATGGCTGCATGCATTTTTAGAAGCCAGGGGGGATTCAGGGGGCCACGTCGCCCCAAATTTTAGTCATTTTGTGCTTTGAGAGGCGATATCTCAAGCAAAATACTGTTGCTCGCCTAAAATAAAATATTTTGTCCCACAAAATATTGGGCTGGCTACGCCACTGGCGATGTCACTTCTCAGCTTTACTTCTGAGGCTGCTTTTCTGGTAGCAACCACGAGGCAACGTAAGTTGTCAGACGTGGTGTCATAATGATTATAAGACTTTGCGGAGAGGATGCAACTGATGTCATAAGCAAGAAATGGTCGTGTGTTCGTAGGTAAGTCAGCCCAGGGGCAGATCCAGCCAGTAAGTTTAGGGGGGGCGATTTCAATAATATTTGATAGTCAAATCTCATTACAGGTTCTCTACTGTAAGAGAGATTAAGAATACTTTATAACTCTGCTGTGACAAAACAACGGACGGCAAAATGGCCTTACATCGCGAATGCTGTTTTCCGATTTATACAAAATCATGGTGAAAAAAATTACTTTCGTAGGTTTTAGTGGGGCGATCGCCCCCACCCCTGGATCCGCCCCTGAGTCAGCCTTTGAATATCGCTGGACGGAAAAGCTACTACTGCAGATTGTGAAGTGTGCCGAACAGAACCGTCGCCAACAAGTCTTCAATAAAGGGGCTTCTCCATTGTTCAAGGGGCCTTGACATTGTAAAAATTGACAAAATCTCTACTGATTTGCAGTGTTTTCTGTTTCAATTTGGGGGGCTAAGCCCCCTGTGGCGACGGGACTGGTGCCGAACTTGAATTTCTGAAATTACGGAAGATAACTGTCGAGCCAATGTCGTCTTTTCATGCAAATAGGCCAGCCGTTGCTGTAGTGAAATATTTATTTCTTGTACGTAAGTAGACGGTAGTGATAGTGTTACTTATGTTGCATTAACAGTAGTTCCAACCAGGCCCGTAACCAGTTGGGCGCAGGGGGAGCCCCCCTGGAAAAACGTGTTGGACATTGCATAAAATTATTAGACATAATTAAAAAAATTTGGGCCCCTCTCAGAAAACTGTCGCCACCCCTGGTGTCCCTAGCTGGTTACGGGCCTGGTTCCAGCTTTAAGCTGAATGAAAATATTTGACAAGACACCACATAGGCTCGGCCTATTCAACTTCTATGTCCTACAGCAAACCTGATAAAGTTATAAATCGTGCTATGCAATCGGAGGATGTACATTTTTCCCTACAGAAATACCAAGCATAAGGCACATTCTGTTGTGTATCTGTAACTTACAATTTACCATGTCACCCGAGCAATGACCAATAACAAACAAATATGCCCGATTGCATTGCAAAATGCCTTGCAAAACTACACTTCAGAACGTTTTTCCGCGTCAGATTACCGAACTATCGAAAGTATGGATAAAACTCTAATCTTACCTGCCTCCAAGAGTTTGTAAATCCTTTTCAAACCTAAACAACAGGCATTACGCGGATAACAATGACGAAACTGCGGGACGTGGCACTATCGCATCTAACATGTGGAAACGTTATAGCCTATATTTATTACGTTTTACAATTAGAGTAACGCATCATTACTGCCAAAACTACTGAAAACTGTGCGATGCAAAAAGTTGAAACCGTAGATTCAGTCCCTAACAATCTTATTGAATTGATAAGAAACTCCTCCTACATGAAAAAAATTCCCAATTATGAACTTTAGCAACATTTCCCTTGTCCAGAACAAAATACTGTGTATTTTAGTATTCTGTAACTCTGCTTATTTTCTGTGGACAATTACTTTTTCAAATTTTCTGTGTGCACATTCTGTGCTTCTCGGCATATAAGTACACCCTTTGTTTTTTTCTGTTTTGCTTTTTTTTCTTTTGTACCTCTTTAATTAGTTTTTGTAGCTTTTTTACTTTTTTATTAGTACTATTTTTTAATTTTTTTATATTGCTAAAAATATTCTAACCACACCAAAATCCTTCACTTAAATTCGAACCACTCATCTGTGTTCATAGGCATGCGCTTTAACCTGTACGTTTTCTTCACCATGTTCTGCATTCATTCGTTTTTTTGTTTTTGTTTTTCTTTTCATTATGCTTATTTGATGTCCAACTGTTGTTTCTCAACACTTGTCAAAAAATGATAAACGGGGTTGGTTGACTAGAGGACCGCCACGGTCTTTCGCCAATCCTATATGACACAGCGCCCCTCTTTGTTTACACTGATCAACTATTATGCCATTGTGATTACACTTGCTCTAATGTTCGCTAATGGTTGGTTTACTGCATGCGATGGCTTTTATGATGCTTCTGCTTGTTGGCTGAGTCATATGAAACAACAAACCATAAACCATAACTGCGTGAACACTGCGAACATTTCGCATGTTTTTTCTGCAGTCTAACTTCATATAATTCGAATATTACTGCATACGAGATTGCAATCATACAAACCTCAGGGTTTATCCTGGTACTGGTAGTATAGGAACATAGTATTTTCAGAAACGGATAGAATAAAACCAATATTCGTATCTGACGTATTTAGCAACGAATGCATCGGTGGTCGTGGCGTTTCGAAGATTTGAAAATAATCTGTTCCAAGCCTACTACAAGAACAAGAAAATCCAAGCCTACTACAACTCATTTTTAGCACAAACTGCATTGTTGATCGACTGATCCTCGCATCTGTAACAGCAAGCGCATTGTCAGCGACGCCCACGTCTTTCACCCTACGTTTTTTGTGCCCTTTCAGTGGCTCGCTGCACCTCGCGCTGAAAGTCCACATTTGCTGTTGAGCGAGAGCGACGTCGTCGCCCTCTTAACATCGAGGTCACGTGGGTACCAAATTACGTCACATCGTCTACAAACAATATGGCGTTGTTGATCAGGTGGGTCTATTGCACACCAATGTGAACTGGTCGGGTGTGCGAGTCAGTGAAGGATATAGGCTACAGCAGTTCTGGGGTTGTCTTGCTGTTTATGAAATGTGACCAAAGTCTTGCTGGCGACATTTTTATGTGGGATGTTTGCTAATTCCTGTTGCGTGGCACTGGGAGTGCACGTATGCAGCATACGGCTGTGTTGGTCTATCGAATGACAGCCTTCCTCACGGTTCAGACTTGGCGAAATCTTGCAGAGCTATACTGAAACACAGTGACAGTACCTCTAGTTTGTGCTTTGCGAAAGGTGCGCGATTTATCGAAGCTTTGTAAATTCGCTCAATTATATCAAGGACAGTTGTTTACAACAAATGTGTGTTCATCCAGCTCAAATTTGGTCTGCAGTTTTGCTTTTGTTTGGATTAATAAAAATATTGAGACAGATGCATCATTAGCTAGCAATGTAATGTACTTGTCAAATTTAAGGGTGCTCCTGAAATGCGAAATTTGATTTTGTGATTGTGACCAATATATGCAAAATATTCTTCAGGCTAGTTGTTGATTGCATGGGCATTTATGCCCAAACAAAGTTTATTATTTTACTACATACATAGTTACTGTTAGTCCGGACCTTATGGATGATTTTTTTTATAATTTAGTAATGCTTCAGAAGTTTCAGTGAATCAAATGTGCTTGTGCTTGATGCAATGCTGGCTATACTCAAGTTGTCCAGATTCTTTATCTTGTCTTGTGTCAACTGAGTCAATGTGCTTGTCTTCTTGTTTCAACATCTTGATTCTTGTGTCAACTGTTAAAGTTTTTACAGAATTGCTAATATATTGTCTCATCCCAAATCACATTAGACTACTTACTGCTGCCTTGCACTGCTAATTTCTGTTTTCACTGTTATTACCTTTTCTTTGCATGTCTATGGCAATTGTGATTAATTGACAATACAGTAATAACTTTATCATGAACAGTACATAGAAAAATATTTTCATTCAACCATAACATTTCAATAGTGCATAAAATTCTCTTTCACATGCTTTAAAAAATAGAACAAAATTTACCAATCATCCAGCAAACCACTTTGAACTTTAACACTCAAATTTAAAAGCTGTAGGAAATGTTTGTTCACATTAGGTTAGATACTACTCTTTAAAGATTAAAAACCAACCAAACAAAGCCATAGAAACAAAAAAAAGCAAACACAACGTAAACTAGGAATTTAGCCCCACAAGCAACAGTAATGTCATAAAAAATAAATACCAGGAAGCAGAGCAAGAGGGATACACAAATAATAACGTAAGTTAGCAAAACCATAACACAATATGTAACAAAAATGTTGTCCACAGCAAAACATAGCAGAACCAAAACAACTTTTTTTAACACAAATCATGAAACAGCAACACAGTTACCCATTGGCCATTATGGAATACCACAGCCACAAGTATGTTCTGCAGGGCATAGACTTATACCAAATGAGACTGAAGAGGCATAATAGTATAAAGCAGCGGTCCCCAAACTTTTTGGATGTTGGGCCAAATTAGCAATCTTAGCAGCATTCGCGGGCCGGTCTCTTGTGTAAAAAAAATACAACACACATAACATTCACGTTTGTATTTTTCTACTTATTTTCTTTGCTCGTTAACATGTTTGCAATGTGATTTATGAACCTACTTTGTTTGTGACATAATAGTTGTAGGTTAATAATTGGTTCCATGCTTGATGCTGAAATAAGGAGAGTATCGTGCAAATATGAATCTGAAATTCTTTTCACAACTGCCAGATAACGCCTACGCTTCACACTCCAAATGCCCACTACAATTTACAAATTTCGCAGCACTAATGCAAGCTAACGTAGCGACGACAAAAGCATAGGTGCCAAGCACATGTACAATACAAGGTTGCCAGGTCCTGATGGACCAAAAATGCCAAATAGCTTGAGAAATATGCCAAACAAGCCAAAGCAGGCTGGCAGTTGTCGGTTTAGAATTATCCGGATGAGCAAAGGCAAAAATGCAATGTTACTTTAGAACCAAGCCTGCATGCAATGCATATAAACACTGTTTTAATCTCTAACAGTGCCATCTACTCTTATAGAAAATTCTTAAGAAATACAATACCTATAAATATTTGAAACAATACAGGTTGTGAAAACAAACATGCACCATGCCACAGTTTTAATTACTTTAAATCTGGTACACAAGCAATTGATATGTTATATATGTCACATGCCACAAAATATGTACAGTATTACACTGTGTAGCAGTCACAGAGAACCCATGGAAATAATATCAGGCTTTCCAAGTTCGCATGGACCACATACGCCAAATCGCTAGGCAAAATATTCTATATACAGGGCTACCATAATGTCCTTATTTCTACGATTTGTCCTTATTTTCCAGTACTACGTCTTAGTAAATATTACCGTCCTTATTTCTGAGAAATGTCCTGATTTGTAACTTGCGTCCTTATTTTTTATTTTCTGCAGCATAACAATTTTAAATGAGCAGTATCTGATAGACATACAGGCCATTTCTATCTCATCTCAAACATTTTGATGTCAGGGTTTTCACAAAAGTAGTATAATCTTGTTGTACAAAGACGTAATGCACAATCAGGCATTTGTATCACTGTACGATATCTACTCTGGTAGGATTCTTAAGAATGCTGGTGTTGTAGCGATGGTTTAGCATTTAATTGATTCAAAAAATAAGCTAGCGAAACAAAAACGTTTTTCTTGACGATTACAAGGAAGTCTAAAATAAGACATTGCAGAAGCAATTGGTTCCTGGAGATAAATAGGCAAACATACGATCTGATGTTAGTTGTGCAAACAGAAACAATTGTTTTCTTTTTAGGTAATAAAACTAAATTTTTCTCAGCCGTCCTTATTTTTCGTTCTGGATCGATGGTAGCCCTGGCTACATAGCAAATGTGGCCCACCAGAAGCTTGAAAATGGCACGCAAGCGATTTACTGAATGCAGTCAATGCTTTTCCAGGTAAACTGAAGCACTTTCAGCAGTAATTGTCAACTGACAACATGATGCAGTTCAAAATCATGTCTTCATTTATAAATAAAACTCGACAGACTTGGTACCTGACTTTGAAAAATACGTGAAAATGTGTGAAGACCTTCATGAAAACATTTCAAAACGCTTTGAAAGATCTTAACACTTTGAGAGCCAGGGTACGATATATTCATACTTTGATTTCGGCTAAAACCAGCAATTTCAGTTGCCTTACCAATGCCCTAGCTCCTGGCCGCGTTTTTTGATACTTTTACCAGGCTGGCCGCGTTTTTTGATACTTTTACCAGGTCTGTAGAGCATACAGGAACAGAGAAATTCCTGCACAAAGCCACGTGCGAATCAGCTGTTTTTTTCGAACCGCTTGAATTAACCTGGCTCTCACAGTGTTAATGGCCAGGAGACGCAAATATATTTGTTTCAAAAACCATTCCGTGCAAATGTAGAAAATGTTAATGGCACTGACATCTAAGACTTTTGATGAACACATTGATAAATTAAACAAATGAATTATGAGACAGCAACTCTCTATCTCAGTGGTTCTCAATCTTGCATGGTTTGTGGCCCTCTTCCAAAGACTCTCAACACTACTGGCCCCCTGCTCATATAGGGTTTTGCAATATCACGTCTCAGATATTTAGTGTAGGCTTCTGCTCATGGCCTCTGGAGAACTGCTCCAAGGCTCCCAAGGAGGGCTGAGGGCTCCGATTGAGAAACCTTGTTCTATCTATTTGAGATACGTATTGCTACTGAGCTAAAAGAGTCACAAAAAATACATCGGCATTCCACAGTTAACCTCCATTGATATTAATTTAAGTTGTAATTCTTTTTGTTAGAAACAGTCAGCTAATGGAATTACTATAAAATGTAGTAGATGTGCGGATGTCTTGGAATAGCCTATGGTAATTATCATTGCTAAAAGACAAAGCCACGCAAACTTTTATCTTTACAGACCACATTTTCAGATGTCATTAGCAGGCATGCCACGCATTAACTTAAGTAAGAAAACAACATTTCTTAACACTTCGAGAGCCGGCGTGCAAATATATTGTACCTAGATTTTGGCCTAAAACCAGCAGTTTTCGGTTGCCTTACCAACGCCATAGCTCCTCCCCCGATTGTGCTAGAGAGCTGTCCAAGGGCCCAAATAGATTGGCCAGTCTTCTAGTCTGCACCCGAAAAAAAATTTTTGGTTGGGTGTTGCAGATTTTTCGTGAGTGACGTCATGAGTAGGGCAAGTTTTTGCAACTTTTGCAACTTTTTTTTACAGCTTCCAACAGCTGCTTAAATGCTCAAAATATTTGTGTTTCAATGTTTTGAGCTGTTTCCAAGAATTTTATATTGCAACTTTTTGCAAATTTTTCGATTTTTGCGTGCAACTTTTTACTGCAATTTTTATCAAGTATTGCGCAAAATGTAAAAGCTTAATAAAAAAAATGCTACAAAACTATTTCAGTTTAGTTCTATTCTCTTTGATTGCATGAAAAAGAGCTATATGGCGGAATAGCTGGTCTTGATGTTATCTATGACGAAACAGTTGGTTTACAACCCCAGCCATGTACAACAGTGCCCGAACTCAATTAGAGGTGGAAGTGCGGAAAATCTTGGCTTTTGGCCAAGTCTGCGCAAACGAAAATAGGTTGTGTCAAGTCTTTCGCAGTCAAATGTGCGCATAAATGCAACTTTCGTTGAAAATAAATGCAACTTTCTCACTTTTTTACTGCAACAAAAACTTGCCCTAGTCATGAGTAAAGTAGTTTTTGGGCCATTTTGGCTCATGTTACCTGACTAGAGCCCAACTGCTAGTATTTCGCTGAAGTTTTTATTAGAAACTAGGCTCGAGTCCGAGTCTTTTGAGCCGATCGACTTTCTATTTCTGGTTCAAAAGTTATCTAAAATAAACAAATTTATCAAATATCTGAGTAACTAATTAGTCAAAATTTTTTATTACTTTAGATCATAACTTATGAACCCAAAACCTCAGCAGGTCATCCAATGTATCAAAAGACTCGGATTGTAGCCTAGTTTCCAATAAAACTTCAACGAAATACTACCATCTAACAGTGTGAGCCTAGGGCCAAGCGAAGTGGGCCAAGGTGGCCTAAAAGTCCTCCACTTTCGACGTCACTCACAAAAAATCTGCACCCCCAACCAAAAATATTTTTTCGAGTTTAGACTAGAAGACTTGCTGCATCTTTTGAGCCTTTGAACAGCTCTCTACCACTTTCGGCGCCCGAGTTACGCATGCGCAAAGCCACGTGCAATCTGGTCGTTTTTTCGCGAAATCCTCAACTGGCTGAACGCCAAAGTGTTAACACCATGCTTTATTGGTAATTATGCCAGTGCCAGAAAAATGCAAATGTCTTGGGAATCTAAACTTTGATTTCCTGCAAGCTGTCATGGAGTTTTCTTGACTTACTTTCCACTATTGCATAAGTTTGGCATATGAGCTGCACCTGTGAAGTTGCTGTCTTAAAAAAATTATTAACATTTGTGACTTGATACATCAGCTGCTCTAAAGCTCCCTTGTTTTTCATTACAAGCTGCTGTTTTGCCAGCACCAACACCTTGCATTCTTTTATGGTTAAACACAGAGGAAGGGCAAGGAGTGATTAAGACAACCACCTCCTCTGCCACATAGAACGCAATGGCAGGCAGTGGAAATAGAATGAAATATGATACATGTCATGGTAGCATTAACAAGAACTAACGTCACAATAAAAAACGAGTAAGGACTGATGTCATGTAATGAGTTCACGAACTATGCATCGTGGTGCCATAATCTTCCCAAAAAGAAGACCGAGTTTATTGGCCGAATGTTACTTTAGTGTCAAAGCGCTAACATTACATTTTAAAGAACAAGAATTGTATATGTCAACTAGTTTCACATTCGGAGGCAAGCAACCGTTTGTCACTACACTGTTTTACTATGAACTGAGTTTACATCCTTTCCACATAAAATCAAATTTACACTCGTGACGTGGCAGGTTGTTCACAAACACAAAAACAGTATTCTGTAAACATTCAGTTTAGAGGTGACTCCAGGTCAAACGCGTCACTCGGGCTCATCCAAATATCCATTTGCTCTCAAGCATAAGAGAACAAAGTCGAGAGAACACTTGCTATGAACGGTAGTTTTTGATTCAGGTCACCTGCAACATGAACGCGAAAGGCCAGACATGGAACGATATATATGAATAGTGACTAGTCCCAACAAAAAGAGCCTGAGTTCACAACCTTCATTAGTAAATGTGTGGTGGCACAAATATACAAAGCAAGCAAGCTCACGTTCTATATTATATAAATCGTAATCAAGACTAGAGCTAAACCCGAGTAGCCACTGATTCATTTAACTTTGCATGGCAACTGTGAACTTTATGCCAAGTAAAATACTTGGACTGGTGACACAGGAAACGCTTTACCATCAATTGTTTCCAAACTCACATCTATGACGTGAAGATCAAAGCAGGTTTCATGCGATTTTCCTACCTACTGCTGTAGAAACTTTGTGGATTTGTGATCACATATCTCTTGAGGTGAAGTGCCAAGGTCCACTTTGAAAGTGAAGGTTCAGTGCCAGAATGACGACGCTCTCACTTTTGCTGATGTTTGGTCCAATGGTCCATTCCAGCGTACAATCAGTTTATCGCTCATATCAAATATTTCTTGTGTGTACAAGCATTGAAGTCCAGGGATCTCCCAATTTTTTTGTCTGAGAGCCACATGAGCTATTACACAGTAGTTTGGGAGCTGGACATCTTACGTAATGTGATTGTTTCAGGATAGGTTACATTCTCCCAAATCAAGAAATATTTTGCAAATGCATTATTTTTTCATCATTGACAAAATGGCTTTAAGGGCCAGATCAAATGACTTTGCGGGTCGCTTTTGGCCCACATGCCGTAGTCTGGAGACCTCAGGTTTAGACACACCACGGCCTTCACAATATTATTCTAGAATACTGCCGATACTCTCAACAACGGAGTTCGGTGGATAGCTGCAGAGTATGTAGGCTATGTGTTCTAGAACAAGCTCTGCTCCCAAATAAAGACCAGATCTCATGAACAAACTGTGATACATCTTTGTCAGATTTACAATCACTAAGAGGATCGCGGCGTCTATAGAAGTTGAAGCACAAAGTTCTGACCTCTTCCCTATGGTCTGGCACTTGACATACTGTAATAGTGCAGGTTAAAAGAAGGAGGGGATGTTGTTGCAACCTCTCCAGTGGCGTTGCGTTGATTGTGCGATTCACCACGAACGGATGTGTGTGAAGAACAACAATTTCATTTATACAGTAATGGTTATTAGTCCACACTAGAAATAATGTCAGCACTCTTGCGATGGGATTAATAATACCCAACACACATTACTTTTGATTGGTGTGGCACAGACGCTAGTCAATTAATAAATTCTGGAATGAAAGTCAATACAGTAGAATTTGTCTAATTCGTCACCTCAAGGGGATTAGAAAAAAGTGACAAATTAGGCGAAGTGACAAATTATGCCAACAGGTGAAAACTCTATCATAGCAGCTCATATACTTTATCATAGTAACTCGTATGCATAGTGCTTTTATTTGCAGTAAAATACAACTTTATAACGTTATGCTTTTTTACTAAATTACACTCTTTAATTGCTCTACTCCATCTAGACTCCTGCATTTAATTTAGCACGTTTGAAATCTTTAATAAACTTTAAATACTTTCTGCGTTCTCTCAATGGGGAGTCAGGTTGCACTTCGCACCTCGTGCATGAATTCGATAAACAAAATGCGAGGTGCAACAATTCTCATATAAAGATCCTTATTTTATTTGAATTCACACACATGTTAACTGCTTAACACCTTGAGAGCTGGCGTACGATATATTCGTACTTCGATTTCGGCCTAAAAAACAGCAGATTTCGGTTGCCTTACCAACGCCCTAGCTCCTCCGCCGATTGCGCTGGAGAGCTGTTCAAGGGTTCAAATGGATCGACCAGTCTAGTAGGTTGTACTCGAAAAAAATTTTTTGGTTAGGGGTTGCAGATTTTTTGTGACTGACTTCATAAGTAAAGTAGTTTTAGGGTCATTTTGGCTCATGTTGCCTGGCCTAGGGCCCAACCACTAGGCCAAAGTGTTTCGCTGAAGTTTTCATTGGAAACTAGGCTCGAGTCCGAGTCTTTTGGGCCTTTGATTAACTTTCTAGCATTTCTGGTTCAAATGTTATGATCTAAAATAAACAAATTAATTAATTATCTAATGAGCTAATTAGTCAAATATTTTTACCAACTTACATCACAACTTTTGAACCCAAAACTCCAGCAGGTCATCCAAAGTATCAAAAGACTCAGATTGTAGCCTAGTTTCCAGTAAAAACTTCAGCAAAATACTACCACCTAACGGTTGGCACCTAGGGCTAGGCAAAGTGGGCCAAGGTGGCCTAAAAGTCCTCCACTTATGATGTCACTCACAAAAAACCTGCACCCCCCAAGCAAAAAAATTTTTTTTGAGTGCAGACTAGAAGACTTGCCGCGTCATTTAAGACTTTTACTGAGTCCGTAGAGCATACCGGACTGGAGAAATTCCTGCGCAAACCACGTGCATTTAGGCGTTTTTTTTCTGAAAATCCTCGAAACCACCCAGGTGCCAAAGTGTTAAACATCACAACCGAAACTGCAAATGATGGATTAGCTGAACAAAACGTTTCTCAGGGACAGAATGAGGTGACGAATTGACGAATTAGATGAACAGAAATGTACACAAAAGTTAGGAATTCTGCCAGGACCGATGAAAAAGTGACGAATTAAGCGAATTGACGAATTAGACAAGTTCTACTTTATCAAAAAACTATTCAGTCAACTGTATGGTTGCCATTATACATTCTGGAACACTTCAAATTGTTAGCAAAGGAATGTAGTCGTATTCATTATTTCTTGTACAACATTAAAAAGCTGTGGAAATGCAAAACCTGTCAAATTCATTATGAATGGCAAGCTGTTTGTGGAATGAAACTATGCAGCTACAACTGCACATGTGCAAGTGTTAAACTGTAACTGAAGCTGCATTGGTGCATTGACATGCTTGGCCACTTTTTTAGCCACCACTTTTAACAATCTCAGCACAAAGGTTGTGCATCAATCACTTTCCATTTTGTAGAGATAAAAAGATGCATGAAAGTAAACTTGTCTATGGTCTCTTGTGTGGAAAGAAGATGGTTGTTACAACTGGTGCAATGTTGTAAACCAGAAAGGTCAAGTGTGACATAGTCACCACCAGTAAGCAATCTGGCAGTAGAGAGAATCAATATATGCAAAACTGTGCCTGTTTCATTTAGCATAAAAGTTTGTACTGTGTCAAGGTTGATGGTTATCATATTCTAGAAAATGGTTCTCTCTAGATCTTTAAGTTATAAGCTTTTTCATTAGAAACTTATGATGAAGTAGCATTATATTCCAAATATTTTAAATTAGTTGTTACAAAGAGCAATCAAAAGCTTCAGATGTAATTTGGGATGGGCATTTCAGAATAGTTTACCATTCCAGAATGGCCAAACAACCGAGAGTACTGAGTCCTATTCTGTTTTCTGTCCTATAATACATTGCACCTGAAAGCTACTAAAAAAAGGCTGTCTACTCAAAAACCAAGGAGGCCCACACAACGCATTTTCTTTAATCCGGCACTGGCAATCAACATAAAATAATTTATCAGACAACACATTTTCAAAACAAATCCATGATCTTGATGCTTTTCAGAATAAAACCAGATTTTTTAGGCTATAGGTGCCCTTAAGACCCAATGAAACTTGGCTAGTGGCCTACTGTACTTAGTTTTATTGGTTGCATTGTCGAAACTTGAGATTGACTGATGCATCGGCATACCATTATATGTAGGTTGATATGGCAATGTTGCCAATGCATCACATCAGCAAAATTCTGCCATATTGGCAATATTTGCTCATAAAGTCTGCTACGCTATTGTTCTGCGCAGAGTGTTCAGAAACCCATTTGCTACGTTAATTTTTTATCCTGTTCCATATGCTGTGCATTCCTCAGATTACATCAAGCATTGCATAATATTCAGACTGCTGCACAATCGTTTAAATCAGCTATGTCCAACCGAAATTGCTTACAGAGCAAAAAATTATGCAACTATCTTAACCAGGATCGCAAATTGAATGACATATTGAGGGCCGCGCATGGAATGATTTACTTTGATCTTAGCAAAGTAAATTTAGTTTAAACAAATGTACTGAAAGTGTTTGAATCCTAACTGCAATGTTAACAACTGTTTGGCACCTTTAAACACTCCATAAATGTGATTTCATAGGTAAGTTTAGTGCTAATGTAAGGGTAGAAATCAGAAAACTAGTAAAAAGTTTTGCAACAAGGTGTCAGTGGACATATGGAAATCCCCCAGCCCGCAGTACAGACGTGATAAAGTGGCAGTGAGGACCACTTGCATCAAAAATATAAATTTAAGGTTATCAAAATACGAACTGGTTGTCAGTGTGTCAGCTATTTATACTACAGTGAAAACCTATTGGTCCGCACAAATCCTTCAACTGGGCTGCATGTGGCCTGAGGGCCGCGGGTTGGACATAGCTGGTTCAGATAAACGGCTCTATGATGTAACATTTTCTCACAGGTTTTTGCATGGCTAGCAAATGACTGCCTGCGAACAAATCTGGGTGTGTGCTGTGGTGGTTGACTGTTGTGGTGACCCAAGTTTGCATAGAAATAAATGTTGTATAGTACTTTCTTGCAGTGAAGTAGAAGCATTTCTGGTTCCAAAGTTATGGCCTAAAACAACAAAAAATTTATTAATTAGGGAATTAATCAAGTATTTTGTTGTTTTTAGGCCATAACTTCTGAACCAGAAATGCTAACAAGCCAACCAAAAGTTCAAAAGACTCAGAATATAGCCTAGTTTCCAATAAAACTTGAGTAAAATAATTTCTTTTAGTGGTTGGCACTTGCTGCCTAAGATCAGGTTACCTGGCACAAAAAGGCCTAAACCAGCTATGTCCAACCCAAATGGCTTACTGGGCCAAAAATCATGTCGTTATCTTAACCAGGGCCACACATTTGATGACATATGAGGGCTGCACGTTGAATGACTTAGATCTGAGCAAACCAAATGAAGCTAATACACTGAAAGCTTTCAAATCCTAACTGCAATGTTTACAGACGTGATAAAGTGGCACTGAGGAGACACCTGCATCAAAAATGTCAAATTCAAGGTTATCAAAATAAGGAAAGGTTGTCAGTATGTAGGATACTTTTACTACAGTGAAGACCTAAACTTTGCCCAAGGGCCGCGGGTTGCACATAGCTGGTCGAAACTTATCCCACTCATGACGTCACCCACAAAAATCTGAAATCCAAAACTTAAAATTAAAAAAAAATATTTTTTAAAATTGTGGTACAAGAGGTGGTGCTTTCATGTGGTGCAAGAGAAAAACACATACATATGAGTGGACTGAAAAAATGTTAGTGCATGCATAATAGTGCTAAGTTTCCAAGTGGTACAAGAGAAAAACGCAGGTGGTGGACTGAAACAACATCTGTGCATGCACAATAGTGCTAAGTTTCCACTTGGTACAAGAGAGAAATGCATGTGAGTGGACTGAAAATATGTCTGTTTATGTGCATTAACTTGCAGTGTAGTGGAAGCAAATATACTGCTGATATTGTTGAAAATCTGAACCGAATCCAATCACCCAGTTTGAATTAGCATTTTGAAATCGGAATGTTCAGGATCAGAATCTTTCTGGATTTGGTATTTCTTAATGCCCATCCCTAGATGTAAATTCTGATAAACAGAACATCTAATTGTTACTTTTGTGCTGCTTTCCGTTTCTTGATGACTAAGTTCTAAATGATTGAAATTGTAAAAGTTTACTTTGTACAGACTACTAGTATGCATCTTATAACTGGAAATGTAGTATAGGAAAGTCATGCTAAGATGGAATTGAAACTTACTGAAAATTGGTTTCACATCAATAGCTATTTGTTCTTTCATGCTAAATATTATTAATTTGGTCTGATTTTTATCATTCATTGCTTTAAGGTTGATGGCATAGAAAACTTCGCTAATGTAACGTAGATATAACTTTAACACACATTAGTTCCTAACTCTAGCCTACAGTAACTCTTATTGTAACTGCTTAGGTAACACCTAACTAATATCCCCAACAATTGGTTTTATATAGAGTTGAACATAATATGGCTTGGTATCCACTCCTTTATCAAAATGTAATCAGGGAATGCTTTGCAAAAGTTAATTTCACTGTGACACAATGGCTTAAAGGTAACTTTCATGAATTGTGGCGTAATTTGTTAACACCTTGAGAGTCGGCGTACGATATATTCATACTTCGATTTCGGCCTAAAAAACAGCAGTCTTCGATTGCCTTACCAACGCTCTAGCTCCTCCGCCGATTGCGCTAGAGAGCTGTTCAAGGGCTTAAACGGATCGGCCAGTCTAGTAGATTGCACTTGAAAAAAATTTTTGGTTGGGTGTTGCGGATTTTTTGTCAGTGACGTCATAAGTGAAGTAGTTTTAGGGTCATTTTGGCTCATGTTCCCTGACCTAGGGCCCAACCGCTAGGCCAAAGTATTTCGCTGAAGTTTTCATTGGAAACTAGGCTCGAGTCCGAGTCTTTTGGGCCTTTGATCGACTTTCTAACCTTTCTGGTTCAAAAGTTATGATCTAAAATAAGCAAATAAATTATGTAATTAGTCAAATATTTTTACTAACGTACATCATAACTTTTGAATCCGAAACCCCAGCAGGTCATCCGAAGTATCAAAAGACTCGGATTGTAGCCTAGTTTCCAGTAAAAACTTCAGCGAAATACTACCACCTAACGGTTGCTGCCCAGGGCCAGGCAAAGTGGGCCAAGGTGGCCTAGAAGTCCTC
>Ga0210059_1002284_pt1 | contig 29887 bp, 22 predicted proteins | sample Ectturendosymbi2_FD_188042 | JGI IMG/M metagenome (GOLD analysis project Ga0210059, IMG submission 188042) | Ecteinascidia turbinata endosymbiont from Florida, USA - Sample 2 (SPAdes) (version 2) | ecosystem: Host-associated > Tunicates > Ascidians > Unclassified | place: Key West, Florida...
GATTTTGGGCCAGTGGGCTCATGATGGGGGTCTGTTTTTTGGTTAATTATATGACGTCATCATCCGATCCCACGCGCCAATATTGTGGCTTGCAGTATTTTTGGATTCTAGGCTAAAATAGGCGTTTTTAGAGCCCTTGATAAAGTTTCTAGCGTTTCTGGTTCAAAATTTATGCCAAAAATATTCTAAATATGTCAGCAATTCCCCAAGGACGTTCAGGGGATTTCCCATATCAATATTCTACCATTTTGTCCACAACCCATCAACCAGAATTGCTAAAAAGTCCATCAAACCCTCTAAAACCTCGTAATATAGCCTAGAATGCATTTAAATCTCGCGCGGTTTCGCGCCATTGATTCTGCTCGATTCACACACTCCCACGGGCCGCTGACGTCAAGGATTAATTATAGAAACCTGTCAAAACATGTCAAAACAACCTGTTATTTGTAAACATAGCCAAAAAGGCCGAAATCTCATGGTGAAAAGCTTTTTTTCAGCCTAAACTACAAGTCTTTCCCCATTCAGACTGGATTTGAACAGCTCTCTAACTCGATCCACTGGCGAGTGATGGCCATTTAGAAAAGGGATGTTTTCCAGCCCAGACTGGGGTTTGGGGGTGCTGAAATTGTCACCGACGTTTGGTCTTTTGTCCATAATTTCGGCTACAGATATGCTAGAAAGTCATTCAAGGGCTCTGAAGACGCGGATTTTGGCCTCGTTTCAGAAAAAAACTTGAACGATAATAATGGCCCAATAGGTTGGGGCCCAGGGCCAGGTAAAGGTAGTCAAAAAAAACACCTTTGGCCTTCCCCCCAGAAAACTCCCCACCGAAAACGAAACATCTTTTTTTCGATTTCGACTACAAGACTCGCTGAATCCGTAGAGGGTTTGAACAGCTCTCTAGCTCAATCGCCTGGCGAGTTATAGGATTGCAAAGCTCTGCATGAAACCAAGCTCCGCGTGGTTTTCGCGGGACTTAAAGGAGGACTGAGGAGGTAATTTTAATTGTACGTAAAATCCATTTCTTACTAAACTTTTGCTGATTGATTCCTTGTTTAGATATGGCTTTTCATGAGAGGTTCGAACACGCAGGGGAAAGAACGTCAACTCCACTAGTGAAACGGGCAAGCAGCAGTAGAGATTCCTCACTCGACCGGGTTTACTACATTGTTGCTTGTGCGTTGCTGCATTTTTGAAGCACTTCCCGAGTGTGCGCTCTATGCATATGACGCGACGCCGTTACACTTGCTTTCTCCCACTGCGGGGAGTACTTACTTGAAGCTACTGAAAGAATCAACTTTGCGTTCGTTGTAAGTCTTTCCAAAATTTAGTTGAAAAATGCAGCCTGTGCATCACGCATTTGCTTGTTCTGCTATCGCGCCATCATCAAAGTATTGCTGTTTCTGCTGCTCACCAAAAGCCTCTGGTAAATAAAGATTAGTACACCAAGAAATTAGTGTAAGGAACCTTGATAAGGATGAAAGCTAAAGCCTTCCTTGAGTTGCTTCGGCTTGACAACTTGAAATGTCAAGTAGCTTTGTCCGAAGACAGAACAGTGCTCTTGCAACGACTAGGCTCAGGCCCGTACCCAGGTTTTAAGGTTTGGTGGGGCAAAATAAATTTTAGGGGGGTAAGATTTTTGTCCTAATTGTATGTTCAAATCAAATTTTTCTTGGCGAAACACAATTTGAGGGGCACAAAAATATTTTGTGGTCACTACCTCCAAATCCCCTCCAGGCTACGGCCCAACTAGGCTGCCCCGTTGTTTGTAGACTTTGGGGATTCCAGCAATTCATGCATACAGGTTACAATGCAGCAATCTGCATACAATCACTCCTCCCAACTGGCAACGCTATATTGATCTCAAGACCTCCTACATCCTTGCATTGAAATGATAAATTAAAACAAGGAAGGTTTAGCTTCCTATTTCTCTACCAAAATCAAATGACAGATTATTTAATCAAATATTACTGTATTTTGAAGTTGGTCAGGTATTCATCTGCTAACTTGCTATTTATTAGGCGAAAAAGATTGGCATTAATTTGCGAGTTAGCAGAACTTTAAGCGATTTTGTGAATTTATTAAGACACCTACAATTTTGTATGCCAACTGATGGTGAGGAGATTTCTGTTCAACAATTGCAAATCTTGGCACTTGTTTTGTGGCTATCTAATCTACTTTTCCTCCTTTTGCTTTCAATCAGTGAATATATTGTTATAACGTCGCCCTTGCGGGCTGCCGTACGAAGCTCACTGTCGTTTTATGTGCATGAAAGCGAGACCTAATCTTCGTGCCCTTCGTACTGCTGGGTTTGAACTTAAGAGGCGGATCGTACTGCTGGGTTTGAACGCCCAACTGTTTGCATTGTGCTCACTGTTCATGTCACAAGTATATCCAATCACCTAATGATACCCCATGCTATTCTCACCAGCAACAGCCTAAAGCATCAGCATCATTTACTTGTTGTGCCTGAGTGTCTTCTACTATACCATTTTTTAATTGAACCAACACTGAGCTTTGCAACCTCTTTTCATTTGATAACTCTGACTTATCTAATTTTATAGAATCTTTCCCATGTGACTTATCAGCTCTAAATTTTCAAACCAAGTATTGAACTTTAAGTGAAACTGGTGAAATGGATCATGCAAGTAAGCAAGAAAATTTATCTTATTTTCACTGTAATGTACGTAGCCTTGGAAAAAATAGGCCCAAGCTAGATGACTTCTTCCTAATGACAGAGGTAAATCTTACTTTCATAGGCATATCAGAAACCAAACTGAAGTCCAACTACATTTTAAATGTTGACATCCCTGGCTTCAACTTCACTCATAATCCTTCACAAACCAATTCAGGTGGAGTAGGCCTTTACATTAATTCCAACCTGACTTACCAACCAAGAAGTGACCAAATCTCAACAATGTAGGTTGCGAAAGCCTGTTTAATAAAATCCCAACCTCATCTGGCAAGCCTTTCATTTTTGGCGTTAATTATCGCCATCCAACACATGCATTTCAACCATTCGATGATGAATTTGTTAAGCTTGTTTCGTTAAGCTTGAAATAATATCAATTAAAAACAAATCTCAACAAAATAATGAGCTATTCGAAGACTCAGAATGCCTGAAAAGAATGTGATGAATTAAACAACTTCTTCTCAGAAGTTAGGAAATCCCTTTCTGCAAAAATGATGCCACCCCCTGTCACCTACAGGCAGTTTCTTATAAATATAAATTCAAAGAACTCATTATTTCTAGCTCCTACTGATGCTTACGAAATTCAACGTCTCATTAAAAACCTTAAAACAAAATCTAATATTTCTCCCAATGACATCCCATTCAAATTTCAAAAAATAGCTAGTTGCATTGTGTCAGAATGGTTGTCCAACTTCTTCAAGAAATGCATGATTATTGGTGAATTTTCGGACTCCTGGATAATTGCCCACATCACTCCAATTCCCAAAGTCCATAGCCCAAGTTCCTCATCTGAATATAGACCAATCGCTGTTCTTCCAGTATTGTCAAAGTTATTTGAAAAAGTTCTTTATCACAGTGTATATTCCTATTTGGCAGAACACAATCTAATTGATAAAAGACAGTATGGCTTTTGAGAAAATCACTCAACGGAACTAGCCATTACAACTATTTATGATGAACTACTCAGAAACTTTGATAATAAATTAATTACATGTTCCCTTTTTTTAGACCTATCAAAAGCATTTGACTGCTGTGACCATGACATTTTACTTGATAAACTTTATCACTATGGTATAAGAGGTGTTTCTCATAAACTATTTTCAAATGTCTTGCATAATACAGTAGAATGCCGTGCACTAAAATAGGAACATTTAAATCTTCCAACAAAAGGATATCTTGCGGAGTCCCTCAGGGTAGTGTTGTTTTGCCTTTGCTTTTGCTTGTTTACATTAACAATATCGCAAAAGCTTCTTTATTTCACACTACTTTATTTGCTGATGATATTAATCTTCGTATGTCAAACTTTTGTTTTAATGTTCTTCAGACAACAGTTAACCTTGAACTATATGAAATTGACCACTGGCTGAGAGCCAACAAACTTTCTCTTAACTACAAAAAGACTAATTTTATGCTACTAAATTCTCAAAAACACAGCCCTACTTCATTTAAAGTCATTATAAATAACCACAGCATTTCCCCTGCAGATAAACTAAAATACCTAGGTGTCCTTCTTGTGAATAAGTGAAGCTGGAAACCTCATGTACAAAAGGTGAAAACTCAACGATCACGAGCTTGTGGAGTTTTAACCAAATTAAACATTGTGCAGCAGAGTCTGTACTGAAAGTTGTCTATAACTCATTAATCCGCCCCTACCTTAATTACTCAATCCTCAATTGGGGACGTGCTTCAAATGCAACTGTTCAGCCTCTCATTAAGCTCCAAAATAAAGCTATACAAATAACAAAACCAACCAACACGAAGTCTCTAGAAGAACCTTTCCAGCACTTAAACATCTTAAGCCTTCCCAAAATTTATACATTATCAGTAGGCAAATTCATGCACTCTTATCATAACAAACTGCTTCCAAACTATTTTGATGAATATTTCATTCCAATGAGCTCAATTCATTCTCACTCCACAAGACTAGCAACCTCTAACAACCTATTTTTACCTAGAGTTAACTCTTCCTCAGGAACATTTTCCGTTATCTTCGTTGGCCCAAAAGTGTGGTCTTCAATACCAAATGATATTAAGTCTTCAACCACGTTTACCTTAAAATGGAAACTGAAGAAACACCTCCTACATGGTAAAGGTACACAATTATGAACTTTTGCAACATTTCACTTATCCAGAACCAAATTCTGTAAATTTTAGTATTTTGTAATTCTATTTATTTTGCGTCTATATTTACTTTTCTTCCCTGTGCGCATCCCATTCTTTTCAGCATGAAAGCACACTCCATAGTTTTTTTCTGTTTTGCTTTGTTTTTTTCTTCTGTACCTCGTTAATTAGTTTTTGCTACTTTTTTGTCTTTTTATATTTTGTTTAAACATATTCTTAACCACACCCAATTCCTTCAATTGAATTTGATCCACTCATCTGTGTACATAGGCATGCGCTTTCATCTGTACATTTTCTTCACGATCTTCTGTGGTTGTTTGTTTTCCTAATTGTGCTTATTTCACTCAAATATTGTTTTTCAACACTTCTCAAAAACTGAAAAACAGGGTTGGATGACAAGATGACCACCGTGGTCCCTCATCAATCCTATCTGACAAAGCATCCCTCTTTGTTTACAATGTTCAACCATTGCGTCAATGCATATTCCATTTCTCTAATGTTCACTACTGTGGTTGGTTTTGCTTAGTGCAATGGCTTCTTGTAGCGCTCCTGTTTGTTGGTTGAGTCATATGAAACAATAAACCATTGTCCATTGTCCATAAACGGTTGACGCTTGTAAAGTTCCGAAAACTGTTGTCTTGCACTTTTGCACCATACATTAGGCCCGACTTTGGTCATACACCCGATCAGTAATACCTGTAGAAATCCGATCGGAATTGACAAATAATCCAGATAACGAACATGTGACTAACTTTATATCCGTGGAAAGATTGCTCTATATCGTTGGAGATGAGCATCCAAAAATCCATTCCAAATTATTTCGATGAAGACACTTGACACCGGAAAAACAACATGCTAAAAATACAGTATTGAAACGTTTATTTCAGTAGAGCATCTTAAATCCGTAGGGATTGTACATTGTGCTTGTTGAAATGTTGAGACTTTGTTATTGCCAGCGAAACAACTCTGCTCTCTTATTCACCATGCCATCAATGTAACAGAATTGGTCTGACTTTCATTAATACAGCACTATGAGTCAAATCATATCGAAAAAGTTTACTTCAATTCTTTCAGACAAACATATGCAACACCTGGTGAAACATATTATAAAAAATATTTTCCGAAGAATGCAAGGGGATCATTTGGATTGGTGATTCAAGCTAGAAGTGATGTTCACGAGTAATATTTGTCGAATCAGAGTCGAGTCATGACTTGGCGGAGTTGATTCAGTGTCATTGGTTCGAAACACATAACCAGAGTCAGTGTAGATAATTGTCCTTCACCTTTTTTTCACGCCTCCTTTAAGTAATTGTTCAGCTTCTCTGACAACCACATACGTGCGACGTAGTGGGCGGATCATCAATGGAACGCGGAGTGGGAGAACAACAACACAAGACTCCGCACTTTAATTCCAGACACCGGTACACACCCACCCACCCCCGGAATGACCCTCCCAAGAAGAGCATGGGTCCGGCTTAACCGCATCCGCACCGGTGTCGGATGTTTCCGCTCCTGCTTATACAAATGGGGTATGGCTTCCTCTGCGGCCTGTGAGTGTGGCGCAGAAGAACAAACCGTCCACCATGTCTTCCTCCAATGTCCAATCCATCGGCCTCCCCATGGACTGCATGGCCTGACGGTTCTGGACGATGAGACAACCGATTTGCTGCTCAAAACATGCCCCAAATTCTAGCGCAGCCAAGCAGTGGACAAAAGAACTCTCTCAAACGAAAGTAGTAACTGTTCTTTGTCTCAATTCCGCCTGGCCCAAAAAAGCTGTAAAAATCAATGCAATTATTGGTAAGTGTTACGATCAAATTTCATTTCCCATGTTGTAGGGCGGGTAAGGTCTCGCGCCCCGTGAAAATTTACTGAAGCCCCCCTGTGGGGCTCGCCGTGTTTTAAGGAAACACTTGTGTCGAGTCAAATGAAAATAACATTTTTCTTATGTCTTTTATTGCTACAAATTGGCTCCATATAAGCTAGAATACGGTGTACAATTATCTAAAAAGTAGTGCCCAATGTTGCTTCAGCCGTTTTACAACCAGGTTGTTTAGACTTACGTGTTTGGTGAAAGCAGTTTCCATTTTACGTTTTTCCTTGAATATCAGTCAATTCCACAAGGCTTGCTTAATCTTGCTGCAAGAAATAAAACACCTTGCCCTTCACTAGCCCAAGAAATATCCAGAGCTGAATATGGACTTGGAATTGGATGTAAATCTTGCAACATTTCAGTTTTTTGATGGATTTAGATTTCATAATTTCTGTTTTACCAGATTTGGATTTGAGTTGATAATATTGTTTTGAGGTTGTTGCAACTTTCGACTCAATTTCCGAACTGCAGATTACTGTATTGAAACACTGGCTAAGCCTTCACCTAAACAACCTTAAGGTGTTGACGGTCTGTACACAAAAGACTTGGAAATACCTTCAACTATTTGCACAGAAATATCTTTTCACTCTTTTGAACAAAGCTGCTGTTGGTGAAACGCCATAATGCCAGATGATGATTGTGTATTGTTTCATTATGTGTCCGAAATGAAGAAAAGGGATCCCTTACAAAACAAACTAGTTTTGAGTGAGAGAATAAAGAGAAATATTGGATTACAGTATGCTTGAAATTGCTAGTTTTGAACAAAAGCTTGACGTTATAAATATGCTACATAGTAAATGATGTGCACAAAAACTTCACAGTACCAACCAGTACAAACGTATTGAGAACAGCTTGATTGAGAAACTTGCAAAAACATCCCGTTTTTGAAAATGACGAAATTACTTTCACATGCTGCTGACTGAAAAGTACTTCGTTGCATTGCTTTGCATTTTTGATAAATTGATAAAGTTTTGGATGCTTTTATTGATATTTCCCTGTTAACTTCATTTAGTTATGAAAACCAAATCGGTTTTGGGAAATCTCGCAATTACTTGTATTGTATGAAGTCGTCATGCCCAGACGAAACACGCTAGACTTAACGCATGCATCGCAGTAACAAGGAACATACAATTTCATGAAAGAACACGAGAATACATACGTGGCGGTAGTGGAAAAGTATACGATGGCGCTAATACATTTGCTTTGTTGAAACAGGAGCATAAAGGGCAGACGCATGAATGTCCCAATCACGATTATTAAAATGTTGTGCTGCAATGACATCCAAGTCGACTAATTTATAAAATGCACAGGGCAGTGGGAGGCTGTAAAGGACTAGGGGTCCTTTCGACTGCAGGCTTACCTCAGACGAAGCTATTTGCAGTGTACGGGGAACAGTTTCTTGCAGTATATAAAAATGTCTTTTGCTTTGAGTATAACGTTTGACATGTGCAAAGCGGTTATATAGTCTACTGAAGCAAAAGGCGTTGCAGGCAAGATGAAGCCGACTTCAGAAATTAGTTGAACGTTGTCCCAACGAACATTTGCTGTTATCACATATTCAAATTATTCGTGAAAGCTTGAGAGAAATTACGTCGACAGTTGTAAACGAGTGCAGCACTATAATGGTATCACGGAATTTAAGCAGGTTGAGAACAAGGCATCCGAACATGTATTTGGGAACTGAATTTCAGTCGATATCATGTGTCATACATGGGAAATTAAAAGCATACCACTACTTTATGCAAGAGTTTGACGCGATCACATTTTCAGAAAACCAAACTGAATAACAGCAATACTTCATGATTAGACTATTTTCTTATCATAGTAACAGTCTTAAATATTACATAAATGCACCTTTTTTATGCATCCCATTAAAAAGAATACAAAATATGTTTCTAGTAGCCGTTTTTGTTTCTAAAGGTTTTTGCCCATATTTCCATTGCACTGTACTTTGCCAGTTTAATTCCGGAGTTTGAACTTGCTGTTGGTGGAAGAACTATGTCGAGTTTCAGTTTGCTTCGTATTATTCGAATGAACATCTGTAATGAGTTTGAAATAATTGTTAAATGTAGCCTGTAGCTGAGAGTTGGTACATTTGTACATACAAAGCTTCAATACAAAGTTTTGAGGATATCACAAATGTTTAGAATGTTTATGTGCAACACGAAAGATTTTCAGTGTTAGGTTGCAAAACAAAAAAGGAGAAGAAAATATTAAACTTTATTCCAGGTGTGGAATTCAAAAGTGGAATATGAGAATCGTTACTTCAGGAAACGGAAGAAACAACATTCACTTACAAATTTTCCCGAAAATGTATTGGTGGGATACGCTGTAATACCAAGGTATTTCGTATTACATCAGTATGCTTAGAGCGGTCTACAACATGTGATTACCGAAGTTTGAAGAATTTGCATCCAAATTGAAAATGAATTTCTATGCAAGATTTTACGTGTTTTTGAAGAACGCATGATGAAACACTTGTTTGGTATGTTTTGCCGGAAAAAAATGTAGCTACCTCATCCCTGATTGTATGTTGGCCTGATAATGTACTCAATACTGAAAACAAACTGATATTTTTGGATGAGCATCACGGTGAAAACAGTCTTCGTATCATAAACCTAGCCCTAGGTCAACTGTGGGGTGTTTCTCAGGGAAGCAAACACGGTGAGTTTATCAAACAATTTTAGAATTTTTAGACCAATTTTGCCTTGGTTCTGCACGGCCCGGTAACAAATTCCTCGTGGTTCGGCAATTGGCCACAGCCCATTGTTTTTCGACCACTGTTATACGGCACGAAAGAATTATTCACGTTGCCAATGATTTGAAGATCTTGTCCTCAGAGGTGCGAAATGTCAAATACAAGGTAATTAATCGCTTAATACCTGCAATGTCTTTAAAACAGCTTTCGATTTCGGTCCGAAATTTTCGGAGACGCCAGGACATCTGCAAACGGTACTACCTAAGGTTCTACTTGCGGTAAAACATAAAAACAGGTAGGGGAAGGTGGGACACAGTAGAACTAGGAGCACAACCGTCGTTTTTGATTTATGCAAAAAGTTGAAAACCTGAACTTTAAAGTTTCCATGGTGATTTAGTCTCATACCAGCCGTAGTACTAAAGTGAGTTTTTCCTGGACAGGCAGTCGTTGTTATGAGTTACACAGCAAGTTGTGTTGTTGCTGCCCAAATGTAATTCGTAAAATCGCATTTATATTTGGGTTTGCCCACGTTAATCAATATCTTCTGTTCTGAGTTTTTGTGACGTTGTAGTCAGGACAGTGCAATATTATTTGATAATACCAGATTTTAATTTCATTCTAAGTTGAGTTGGTACGTCTCCGTTTTATTTTTTAGATATGCATGGGGCACATCTGCCAAAATATGTTAATCATAGAAATTTGTTTTGCCGTTCAGTGATACTGGGTAATTAGAATGTGAAAAAAATGGAGACGCAGTCAGCAAGCGCCTATTGTGCATGGGTTATCACATGAATATTTTGCAATGCATGCAACCCAGAATTTTATTGACCGGTCAAGTGCACCCCATGCTTATGTCAAGTGTGCCCCAAGCATGGGGCACATTCGACAGAAAAAGTACACTTTATAAATCGTTTGGATATTTTTTCTGAAAGGTGTTGTTTTCATGTTTCGGCATGATATTGTGTAAATAGAGTTGCTTTATTATATGCCAAATTTTTCGTTTGTTTGGACTTCAATCTTAGTAGCAGTGGTTGAAAATGCAAAAAAGCATCGACTATACCCCACCTTCCACTACTGAACTACCTGAACACGCGGCAACGTGCCCGCAAACTCTGTGTCCAGGAAAGTGAAAGACAGGAAGAGATTAACCTCGTCAGCTCAACTCTTAGACAAAACATATGGCCAAACAGACAGCAAGAATCGAAGAACATGAAAAAAAGAGCATTGGCCATGCTGCCGTATCTTCCGGGACATACTGATAAAATTAAACGATGCTTCACCAGACCTCTGAGAAAAACTTTTCCAGGGTACGAAGACCGGTACTGGGTTTCCCAAACATCTGGAATGAAACTTCAGGCCAGTTTTAACTTATTTTTATGTTTTACGCAAGCAGAAACGGGTTAAAGTACTGTTCTCGCGAGCCCTCGTCGAAACTTGAAGAGTTTGTCTGTATAATAATAAGTAGGGCAACCAAAAGTCAATAAAGTCAAAATTTTTCTGCCGTTTGAAATGATTATGAAACGTCCACAAACCAAATTTCAGGCTTATACCATGAGGGAATCCCAACTTATTAGGTCACAAAAAGTCAAAATTTATCATTTGGTCAAAATTTATCGTTAGGTCAAAATTTTCTTGCAGCAACGTTTTTTTTTACTTTATCGATATTTTATTTAAACTGCAACAACAGATATTGATATAGTTTTGCAAGTTTAGCAGCAACTCTATAATAATAACGAGTGTCTTGCGATTTTTGACGTAATATTGTTGTTTTTCCCACTACTGGACGATGGAATATTATGCAGGATAGGCATGGTAGGCGAGAAATGTGGTCTTACAGTACTTGTTTTGGTAAATGCTCAATCCATTATGCATATAGTGTTTCAGTTTTATGATGTTCTCAGGCTTGACTCTACTGTAGTTATTAATGTACTTATCAATATAGCATCCCCAAAATTAAACAACCCAATTGTTTTTAAATTTTGAAGCGTAGAGTGCATGAATTTGCTTCTGGGTTAACCTCAACATCTAAGGCTGAATTATTTTGCGGTTGCAAACGCAGAAAATTTATAGGTCAAAACAAAGTCAAAATATGTAGATTATAAAGTCAAAATTTTTAATTTTTTGGTAAAAAAATTGGTTGCCCTCGTAATCCAAATACATAAAAAACAGCTAGGCCTACCATGCTATGATTAACAAATAGAATATTTGTTGCAATGGCAACTGCTTTACACTAGTAATTTTTGGCCTCTGGGCCCGGGTACGATTCTTGTACCCCTTTCGGAAGCCCTGTGCTTCACCACCCACAAAGTGCAGGTCGAATTACAACCGGTGAAAAAGCATGCCAACCTTCTCACTTCTATCAAATATCCCGTGAATATAAAGCTACGAGAATGCGTTGTTTATTCCATTCCGTGCCATAAGTGCAACAAACCAACACGGGTGAAACCAAAAGAGGCCTGAAAACGTACCATATAAGAACATAAAGCGGACGTAAACAAGAAAAGTTTTGAACAAAGTGCAATAAGATTGTAACACAACACACGTTCAATTTAGACAATGGATTGGGAGAATGCAGCGTTTTGCACTTTGAAACAAACTTCAAACACCCCGGTTTATCGTATCTTTCCGAATAAAGAGCGATGAAAACAACAATTAATAAAAGAAGATCGGATTTGTTCCCTGACATTTACCGGTTCATACTGCAATACTTTTGAGCTTGTCATATATATATATGTTTAATGTGTACTCCTGCTGATCACTGCTCGGTTCTTGCTATTGTTGTTTATGAGTTCTTATCTTTTAATGAACGCCGCCGTCCTCTGGTTTCTTATCAGCACATAGCCACCAAGAGCGCTCATATATTATGACGTTCATGCTCACCATTTCATGTTCGCCATGAAGAAGATAATTGTACCAACTATCGAAAACGAAACGTTCAACTTGATTTTACATTTTACCGCCAGTCAGTGCTGTAACTAGCTGTGGGACGGTTGCCCTCAAACGTCTGTGACACCCGGTTGAATGGCGCCTTTTTGGTATAAACGCGCCCTTTTTGGTGCGTATAGCAGTAGAAAAGATAAGAAACACACTAAAATAATATTTTACCTTTCCTTAAACTTCAGGACTTAAGTGGCTGACTTTAACCCAACCTCCAATATAATAGCACCAACAATGCTATTCGTTCGTAATAATAGGGGAGATCAGGGTTATTGAATCATTTTTTATATTTTTGCCATTGCTCATTTGGTGTAGGCACTAGCAACATTTTGTGATTGAATCAATTTAACATATTTGCACATAAGCGCGTTTTGGCAGTGGCGAGCGCGTTTGCGCTTGTACGGGACTTGACGACCCCGCCATCACCAATCACCTGCTGCCTTGCAGGTCGGCCCTGACTGGTCAAAGGCTAGGGGAATAAACCCCGACAGAAAATCAGGAGAGTGGCCCCTTAGGAGGACAGACGGCGGAATGTGCCCCTCTCCGGCAGCCTCTGCATCCTTGCTGGGTCTCCAACCGTCTCGACTTTGTCTTGCCGCTGGGTGGGGCTCTTCGCGACGAGAGAGTGGGGTTGGTCCTGCGGAAGCCTCCCCCACTTTAAACCAAGTTCAGCGCAAGTAATGGCAACACCACCACTGACACCCCTCAAGTCCTGTGGCGACGGGGGAGCAGCGAAGTAGTTGGTGTGGAATTCACTGGAAGCTATAGTTGCAAACCTGCACACAGGCGACTCTTTCACCTGAGTAAATTTATCTGATTTTTTTAAGTCCGTTAAACATGCGTACTACTTTTTTTTGTTTCGGTGACTTCTGAAAACGGGAGTATTTTAAATGTCAAGTTTCAGAAAAGAGCACTCGCCAACAAACTTGAAAATGACCGCTGGTCTTCCGTTGTTGGATCTTTCCTTTTTCTTTTCAAAAATTTTCCTTCGCGTTCATCAGTTGTGTTATTGATACTCTCAATATGTCCAGCAAAATAAAGAATCCTTTTCATGCCAGTGAAGCTTACAAGCACAAAATCTTTCTCTGATGTTTCAACACTTGGCAAGTCATTATCACCGTTATCATCAGAAATACAGTAGCTTGTAGCCTTGAATGGTTGTAAGACCTGTATATTCTATCTGGAAGAAATGTGCTTTTGTCCATGACCGTTGCTAGGTTAACATCAGAAAATTTGTTAACTATCCAAGAATGGGAATAGCAATGTTGTTTTGCAAAGCTTATTCTTGGCATTTGTTTTCCAAAAATTATGACGTAATTCACAATTGCAACAGTAACTATATCAAAAAAATAACTAGGAACATGGATCTAGGTGTGCAAGTTGAACCATGAACCATGGTTCAACTTGCACGACATGACTAGTTCAACTTTCCCCAAAGGAGAACTTCAACTTTGAAGTTCTTTTTGTCAAAGCCTTGTCGTCCAGCTGTACAAACACAAGGTGATAAGCTGAGATGTAACTATGCTTTGAAGAAGTAACAGCATCAAAAATATACCTTTCTACACAATGAATTGCAAAACAGCAAGGAACATTTCCAATTTTAGCTTACAAAAACACGTCCAACCTGACAGCTTACTTCACTAAACAATTTTGGATTTGAGCCATAACGCAAAATGCATTCCTAACAGACTCCAAACAATAGGTTTTGCACATGAATTCCTCAACCGCCTCATTTTACTATAACATAAGGTGGTTCAACTTACCCACCGCTTCAACATACCCCGTTCTCTACCACACGCTATCACGGTTCTCGATTTACAGATGGTCTGTGCAAAATTGGTCTCGTTTTTGTTGCAAGTGCTTTTTTTTAACCCGATGGTAGCCTTGAAAAGAAAAGCAGTATTGAAAACAGCAATGCAATATGGAAAACGTAATATTGTCGCAACGTGTTGGACCCTCAATTGAAAAATCAGTTTCAGGCCTGTTGCCAATGCAGTTCGGTATTCTGCAGTCGTTGTTTTGCAACATAACCGAGCGTGGAAGAACCTTTCGTCGGAACTACCGCCCCTGACTGGACCATAATGCAGCGTGTAAAAAGCTGTAACAACGGATGCACGCTATATTTCTGTATTGTATTGTGTAACGTCTTCACTCCCTCATGCAAATCGCGAGATTTTTAACATCAATCGCAGTGAAGAGAAAAAACACAAATACACGAAAGAGAACGAGGATATATACATTGCAGTAGTATAGAGTATACGCTGGATGGCGCTAATGCATTTACTGTACTTTGATGAAATACAAGCTTTCAAGACACACGCATCAATGACGCCGTCATGACTATTATAATGAAGAACTGCAATGACTTCCAAGTACAGTACATCGATGTATAGAATGCATAACGGGTTGGAGGCTGCGAAGGAGCAAAGGTCATCTAGGCTGCAGACCTCCCCCGGACGAATCTGTTTTCGCTAACAAAAAACAACTGGCAGCATTAGCTCGAGGAATTAAGGCCTAACAATGCAGTTGAGCAGCACCTCAATTCGCCAGTGGGGACAATGCAGCGTAGCACTGAATTACGACGTGTTAGGTTCACGCGCCTGAACAAACCGTATTGTACTCAGCTCTAAAGCAGAATCCTTGGCAAATTACCAGCTATCTGCAATTTTGTGGAAGGAATAATTTTCATCACGCAATTAATGAAAATTTTTGCTAACCATTTCAATAAATGCAGTAAAAAATTTTTGTGGACGACAGCGCCTTCCCGTCACCTGGCTGCACGCCTGGCAACATTTTCTGATGGCCATGTGGTTTTGCTCCTTTTGTTGCAATTGCAAACCCGTAGAGACGTGACACAGGTCATAAAAGAAAAGTTGGCAAGGTTAGCGAAATGTGCCCGGGACAAAAAATGCGTAGCACGTAAATTTGAGCCCAAACGCAATCATCCGATGCACATTTTAACTTCTTTTCTGGTCACTGCGGTGTTGGATGAGATTCGTGGTTTTACTTGGTGTGTTTTCCGGCCTAGGTGGAAGCTGATCCTAGCTTCGAGCTTGGTTATGGGCTTCGTAATATTGGACCACAAATTGGAAACTGACTTTATTGGGTAGACTAGAGATTAAGTTTTGAGGTATTGACTGTTAACATGGAGGTCTCAGCCCCCCTGCTATCACTTCAGTTAATAAGTGTCAAAACTCTTTTTCATAACCTGTACTTGTGCGATTGATGTTTTGTCTTCACTTTAATGGTCCAATATTCAAAAATGTGAAATAATGCTAAAAACTTCATAGAAATTCTACCTTTATTATTGTCGTTAAATGCATTTTAGGATAAAATGCTTTTAGGCGAAGTGTGAATCTTATCTAACATGCGATTGTGAAACTGCTTCTCACGACAGCCAGCAGAGCTACCTAAAATGGAAGTAATGTCATAGCAAATGCCTTTCATTTATGTTTTTTTTAATTGTCGCTTCAGCAATAGCTGTGTTTTCCGTGTACATGTAACTGCAAAAGCTTCGTTTGGAAACAGGGTAGCTATTTAACTATATGTAAGACTCCAATTTCGGGATTTGAGTTGTTACTTCCAAATGTAAGAAGAACCATTCTACTTGTAAACTGGTCGGGAATACATTTCAGAAATTGTTTTTTCTTATCTGCACATAGTCAGAACAGTGTCAAACACTGACGCGCAGCATGGCCAACCGATGCAGCTGCATGGGCCCCGCCCCTCGGGTGGCTCCGTGGCATGGTGTTTAGGTGGACTGTTCATTCTTCCAGATACTCCTTGCGCTCGAGAATTCAGTAGAAACGGCATATAAATCTCATTGCTGACAAACAACGCTCTTGTTAGAACTAGCGATGAATTTCCTTTAATTATCGAACGTTACAGACCGTGCTCCAATCTCGTGGTAAGGCTTCATATCTGCGCTCTACCTCGGTCGTATAGCACGGCTGACTGAACACGATGGCGTCATAAAGTCACTGGTCAGAAAGTCCCCGCGCCTAGGTCTTGGTATGGGCTCCGCACATGCCAGGGTCGGCCTTGAGCATGACTTCGGGCAAGCCTGCACAATTCAGAAAGCTCGAAAAACCAAATGATCAACATAAATTTTCCGCTGGCCATAAAGTCTGTTTCGTTGTTGTTTGGAAAACCTTTGGTACATAATTAATTATCTGAAGTCTGGCTTTTGTAACATTGTGTGCAACTGAGAAAGTTCGCGCTCGCCACATGCGTCCCGCGGGACTTTTTTGTGCAGATCTGTTTTGGGATTGACGTTTAATTGCTTTTTGTCCTGTAGATACAAGAGATTGTTCGGGACAAAAACGGTGCTTTTAGTTTGGTGTAGTATGTTAAAAGTTAGGCCCACTCTTTGCACTCTCATCAAATGTTTTGTGAGTTACTGAAATGATAAAGCGATTTTAAACTGTGGTTATTCAATGGAAGATCGTATAATTCGACCAAAAGAAGTGTCATTCTTTGGCCTACCACAGGCAACCGCTTTCTTCTGGTTAGCGAAGTTTTTCGGGCTCTTTACAAGTGAAATTTTTTTGGCGCCTCCTTGTTTGACCGCCAAGAAAAGCATGACTGGGTCCGCCACTGCCGCCAATATACAGCCTGATAAAGTATTGTTGTTGAAGGAGGTAAAGATTTGTATAACTCTCTTCATTTTCAATGTTTTAATTATGAGACTCAGCGGAATTCTGCGGATTTAAAGAATGCAAAACGCTATGTCACTCTTGATGCATAAATGCAAACCGAATATGTTGTTGCATATGTTGACGCTGCGAACCATCTTTTTGCCACAACATCGCTCCTCATACGAAGTTCCAGACGCTCATTAGACATCAATGAGTGATCCACCTTAAGTTTGAATCAGCAAACCATTGCAAAACTTGTTTTTTGTGAGAGATGTCTCACAATGCAAACTGATGTTGATGTTTTAAACTTTGGTATGCGTTCTGCCACGCCCATACTTCTTGGTCTGGAACTTCAGACTTAGTTCCCTGAATCGTTCTATTAGGGAAAACATGCATTTTTGAAGCGGTCGCCACCGTTTCAATCAAATCATACGCTTTGCCTTGTTATTTGCACAGCAGGATGTTTGTGCAAATTTTGCAAATGCTTTTGCAAATTATTTTTTTTGCAAATTATTATTGATTACAGTAATACTTTGATTTCAGGAACGGCCTTTTGCAAATTATTTTTTACAAATTATTGCTTTTGCAAATTATTTTTTGCAAATTATTATTAATTACAGTAATACTTTGGTTTCAGGAACGGCCAACAACATACCTCAACACCATATAAGAGAGTCCTCAGTTTTTTAAATGCAATCGTGCAATGTGCAAGTAAGATTTTCCAGGTTTTATTTTAATCAATTTTTTGGTGTTTGTTTTTTATTCTTTCATTGTTTAAACAAAAAAACGAATGCAGGGGAAATAATCGGGAAAATAGTTCAAGACCACCACATATACAATCAGCACTTGGACGTAATTGTATATTGTAGTTCAAAAAAGTTCAAATTTTATGTATTTTTTATCATTAAGAATATGAAACAGTAGTAACTCTAGCTTTTCTCAAATCATTTATTGTAATACACGTAACATTCAACAAATTTTATCTCCACCCTTAGAGCCAGTAATCATTTTCGGTTCTCATGGCATAATTGAATGAATTTGCAACAATATTCAGAAGTGCGTTCATGTCTCCAAACAGTTTTTATCACATTTTTGTGTCGCTTCAGACTGCCGAGCTGATTTTTTCATGCAAAAAATGTGATGAAAACCCAATCGAGGACGTGAATCCTCCTACTTTCGAATAGGCGCTTACATCTTCTATGGGGCTCTGTCGTGCATGATAGCAGTCCGTTGATGGACGTTCATATGAATCTCCAGCTTGTCATTTAGCAATGTAATGTTTGTGCGCAGTTATGTTTGTTCTAGTGGGTTGAAAGTGCAGTGCAGCTGTCCCGAACCGACGTCATCCAAAAGTAAACGAAATATGCATAAACATACTCGCATCATGTAAACATCAACAAAGAACCCGACAACCGACACTAAAAAATTATTTTTTGTTGCCAACTACCAGATGTTCCAATCTTCAGGGGGTTTGAATAAATTTCTATCAAAATCTGCTGGCGAGTTATGGCCATGAGTTCAAAAAGTCCCATGGTTACTTTTTTTGGGAGTTGTATTTTTACCAATTTTTGTTTTTTGAGCCATAATTTTGGCTCCATATTTGCTAGAAATCCAATCAAGCTCTCTAACGTCGCAGATTATAGCTTAGAATCCAAACAGAATTGAGCTAAAAATGGCTCTTTGGGTTGGCGTCTACAACCAGGCAACCTCAGTCAAGAATTGCAACAAAAATTCCTCCATTTCGACGTCACCCTCAGAAAACCCCAAACACAAGGCAAAAAAAATTTTTTAATCGTCTAGAAGACTAGCCGAATCCGTAGAGGGTTTGAAAACCTCTCTTGTTCAATCGGCTGGCGAGTTATGGTGTTGCAAAATGTTGCAAAGTCGGGAACTTCAAAGGTTTTCCGCAAGTGGGACGTGCGTCAAACGCAACAGTTCTGTCTGTAATCAAACTCCAATATAAAGCTTTAAAACTATTAAGACCAAATGACCATACGTCACTGGAAGAATCTTTCCAGCAGTGAAGCATTTTATGCCTTCTCAAACTTTGCACTTTTTTACTTGGTTAATTCATGTACTCTTATCCCAAAAAATTGCTTCCAAACCATTTTGATGACAACTATATTTCAATCGGCTCTAGTCATTTTCACCACAAAAGACTTTCTGCTTCTGCCAACCTATTTTTACCTGGAGTTAATTTATCTTCAGTAAAATAATTCCTTATATTTATTGACCCAAACGTGTGGTTCACTACCAGACTGTATAAAGTCTTCAGTCACCTTTGCATTCCAATGGAAACTTAAGAAATACTTCTTATATGAAAAACAAATGTGAATATGTATTTTAGTAAGATTTCACTTTATCAAGAAAAAAATGCTCTTTATACTAGTTTCAGCAATTTGAACAAATTTAAATTTTTTGTTTTTGTGTATCTTCACTTTACTGATTTTGTTTTTTTGCCTTCCTAAGCACATCCCATTCTGTGGCAGAAAATTACATTCCATATTTTTGTTTTGGTTTCCTTGTACCTCATCGATTTTTTTTGCTTTTTTATTTTCCATACTTTGTTTCAACATTTTGACCACACCAAATTCCCTCAATCAAACTTGATCCACTCTTTGTGTGCATAAGCTTGCTCTCATACCGAAGATGCAGACAATGCCTGTGACCATTGTTGGTGACGCTAAATCTGCTAATGTTGTCAGTGAGGCTGCAGCAATGGTTATTGTTGATCAATCTATTAAATATACAGTCATTTCAAGTGCCTGTTTAACTGAAGGTTTCCTTGCTGATGTCATGAATGAGGCTGTCCAACACTTGTTAAAAAACCTTTGATGTTGTAAATAGCCTATATCTGGTTCTGCTGTTCTTGAAGTTTATTCCATTGAAAAATCTGATACATTAAGCACAAACAATTCTCAGTTGGTCTTTAGTGACCCTTCAACGCCCACGAAGCCACGATCGTGGCTTTTGAAGTTGTGAATTTAGATATAAATTTTATCACAGCTCTCCATAAACAAATCCTCCAACCAAAAGCAGCACAGCATATCGTTTGAAACCTTTCAAACACAACAAACCTTTGGAAACTTTTCAAACTGATTTGTTAGATATTTCTCAGCAACAGGCATTTTGAAACTTTTCAAACGTCAGACATTTTGAAATTCGTTTTCCATATGTCTTACATAATTGGAAACACAGAGCTCATCACCGTTGAAACCAATCGATACAGAGGAGAACTAGCACTCACAATTCTTAAACGCGCACGCAACGACTTTCGCCTGCCTTGACACCATACCAATGACGCGCAATATTTCTAGACACTGCCTCTTGACACAGAATGTTAAACTTTTATTGGAAACTCTGCACCAGAATTCATAATTTTTTGTTATGCTGTTTTTTGGTTTTAGGTTTGCTGTTTGACGTTATTCTTCAGAAAGACCAAAAGTTTCGAGACATTTATTAATGGAGATAGCTTTGTTCTTTCTATGTATAAAATATGTACATACATTAGAATATGTAACAAAGGAATTAATCTTACTCCATTAATAAACTTCTCGAAACGTTTGGTCGTGGTGAAATCAACAAAGCTTAAAATCTGAAACAAAACCGAAAAACTAAATTCTTGTGCAGAGTTTCCAATAAAAGTTTTTATTCTGTGTTCAGAAATATTGTTTAGTAATCTGCCAGTCCCGGAAATCTGCCAAAATCCTTTTCAAACCTTCCAAATTCACATACAAACTTTGATGGGCCAAAACAAGCCAAGTTTTATTTGGCAAAGAAGTACAGTGAATGGAGCAATTTGGCATGTATACATAATCATATTGCAGTAGAAAGTTCAAAGCACAACAGCATAGCTTCTATAGAAAAGTTTGTTAGAAGCAGTACAGCGCATCCATTTGCAATAAAACGTAAACTACCTTCGAAACAATCTTCAATACGCAAAAGTCTGATAAATACCCTGTTTTTTTCAGTGATATTTCGGTCATGGACCAAAGCGTTTTTTAAATGACCAAAAAATTTACTCGATTCGGTCATAATGTCTGTATAAGGCACACAAAATGTCCTGATACGAAAAAATGACGGAATTTTCATCTATTTTGAAAAAATGACCAAAACATCTCAGCAAAAAAAACTACTGCAGATAAATACTTATCAATGATTTTCACAAGTGAAAAAGAACAAATGCGTCGCATTACCTACATAGAGGTGCACCTTCCTTGGAAGCCGCTTATTGCAACTGCACAGGCGTCTGTGTTGCATTCCCCATTTGAAGGTCGTTGGGAAAAGTGCATTTTAATTTCGTCACTTATTCTGGACCATGCATTTTTTTAAGCTTACATTTACAGTAGCTCTCATCATGTATGTTAACGCAATTTCGCAGTTTCGTACATACTTTTGGGATGGCTAGTGGAGTCTGCCCTTGTTTGCGAAGCTGCCTCTTCGTGAGCCACGCTTCTAAACGTGAGCTTGATTCGACCATTCATGCATGCAGTCCTTTTATAACACACAAATTATTTCTGAAAGCTTCTCCTTTTCCGTATAATGTTTTTCTATTTATGCGTATGTCAACGGCACGTACATCATTTGATGGACCAAGAGTTTTTCCGGAAACCTACAACAAGTGTGCAGCTTCTCTGGTGGATATCTCGTTGCTGGTGTTCAGCTTTTTTGCAGCTGTTCAGTACATATCCGTATAATCGCCTGAAAGAGGAACACTCAGCAGAGCTCGACCTGGAATCGTACATCTTGTTACGTGAACTGGAAACACCGCACTTGTCTCCCCGATTGATATCTCGCCGACGTTACCAATGGACATCGAACGAATTTCTAATTAAAATTCTGAGCGCGGTGACAACGTACACTGCAATGACTCAGCACGCGTAAGCTTCCAACTCTTCGAAATACAATAACAGAGAAAGCCTGCACAAAGAGGACGACGTGAAGCCTAATGCTAGCTTCAAAATTCCGTGATTTCAGCAATCTGCTATGCACTGTACCGGTAGAGTACAAATACGCTGACAATATATAGTACCATAAGTGTTTCAGAACAAAACTGGACACTTCGTCCGACCACAAGAATGGTCGCTTCAGTCGTACAATATAACATCATACTGCAAAAAGAGCACTTCCTGTTCTTTCTTCAATTTTGATTTTAGGTGACGGGGGACGGCCGAAGGCGACAGGCGAAAGCCTGAAATTTGCTTTTTGACACGGCAGTTGAGGTGAACGCTCTTTCCGAAATAGCGGTACGGCGATTCACTTAATGGCCGTGGGTTGAACACCCTACCTTCCAACCTTCCAATCGAGAGACTAGTTGTTACTACTAACCACTACTGCGAAAGTTTGATCTTTGCAAATCTGAAACGATTTTTCGAAGCAGAGTTTATTCTGATTATCAGGCAAAACTAAGCTGCTAACAAAAATAGATTGCTTAATATTACTTAATTTTGAACGTTTGTTTGCAGTGTTGCTTTCTATACCCCTGATTGTTTCGAAAGGTTCCTTGTGAATGTCTTCAATTAGACGTTACTTTTTCCAGAAACAATTGATATTTCGGATTTCAACAGTCATCCCAGCATATCTGCACCTGCTAACTTCATCAAGGGACAGATGGCTGATAACGTCCAAAATCTCAAAGCAGGCACCATGCAGTTCAGGAAGTACGACCACTACGGATATCCTTATGCCTTCTGTCCTGGAATCAGGTAGATAAGGAGGTTATATAACGAACATTCCACTAATTTCCGTAAAGGTGGTTTGCGTTTGAAGCTTTAAAATGCATTTCTTGCCAAAACGCAAATAGTCAAATCAGACGAGCTTGCTCCATAACACACAAATGTTCGTTTTGTAATGGTAGAAATCAACACTATCCTTTCATCAATTTTCGAATGCCACCGCACTTAGGAGTACCTGAGCAGTGCGAGGAATCTGCTCATTTCCTAACGATGTAACCAGTAACCTAGAACAAGTGCTTCGAAAAGGATTGCTTGTTTTCTATGTGTTTTAGGGGAAATTTTAGGGTCGCTCCGTGTTTCTGGCATTTATTGTTGACATATCATTAACCGCGTTGTAGACTAATATATCGAACACAAGGTCACGGTTTTGCTATGTTTAAACAACACAATCAATTGTTATCAAATAATTGTAGTGTGGCGACCAGGGAAACCTTTTCTTCTAAAACAAAATTCCTAAGCAATCACGAACCAATAAAAATATTTTTGAACCTAAGTTTTGTGAAAGTTAGTGTCAATATAAGGCAAATAAGGCAGTTGCAATAGATGTAGAAATTAATATTAGATGTTCAAAACAATTTCCAGTCAGGTCTGTTTGATTGAAGATGTCTGTGTGCTCTAATAAATTGTGATATAAAAGAATTATTCTGAATATCTGTACGGTTTCTTTGACCCAAGAAGAGTAACATGCCAATTAATTAAATTTTCCCAGAGTGAAGAATGATACGGATGCATCTCTTCATTGTGTTGGTGGAGTGGGAATCAACAATGCAAACAATGATCGATGTGGAGACTTTGCTTGTGAGCGAAAATAAAACAAATTCGTACAAAAAATATAGTATCTATAGCTGGCATCAACACACAGAAATAATTAATGAGCTATTCTATTTGTTATTGTCTGATACTTTCCATTACCTGATTAAGTTCACCTTTGGTGGAGATGCAAACTTGTCACTTTTCCTTGTGTATAGATGATATTACGTGCCTTTTTCAAAGAGAAGCAAACCTTCCTCAATGAATTGCGACGGCAGCTATGAAAAGAGTTTTAGATGTCCAATTCGCGGTGCATGGGCGGTGATAATTCGGAGGCAGTGCTGCTGTTGATATTGCACTAACTACTGTTTGTAATCTTTTCGGCAGAAATTTACGGATAGCGAGAATTCATTTTTTCACGTAGGATGTGCATAATATCTGCTTCATCACCAGCAATTATTTTTTTATTCTGAGCAATTCCATGCCTGTGTATATCGACTAACTAAGGGTTTTCGCCAAATAATTTTATTCCTGTGACTTGAAATCACTCTCCTTCCATTTTAAATGCAATATTATATAGAAAAAGTACCGCAAGGAATGTCAAGCCAAACAATAAAAACTGTTTCTGGAGTTACTCTATCACAGCATTTCATAGCAGTTCACGCAAGTTTTGTCTATCAAAAATCTTGAAATGCATCGAAAATAACGCAGACACTGCTTTGAAATTCTTGGTACGCTTTGATAGAGAAAGCATTATTTTCTTTCTTTTTGCAAAGTAACAAAACAACGTTTCGAAAACAACAATTGAAAATCGTATAAAATCTTTTTCCAGCCTGGGACCAACTCGCTGAGCACAACCAGAAGCGGTCACCGTCACTTGCCGGCTACCGTCACAATGTTGTTGATGACGTGTCATCAACTCTCCTGTTGTTTGCTAGAAATAATGAAGATGATTAATTTTTGTCTCTTGATCATGTTGCCTGCAAACTATGATCATATGGAAAAGGAGGAAATGAAAAATATTCCACGTTTCGCCGATTATTCATTTCTCAAAATGTATAGTGCAGAATTATGTTGAATGTTTGCTTCGCCAATGAATACGAATTGTTTAATTGCACATTGTGTTCAAACACTGATGCCTAAACACAATTGCATTTAGAAAGTAGAGCCCTGCAATTTATGATTCCTTGATACAACACCAAACGATTCAGAAGCAAAGGTTTTCAATCACAAGAAACACATCTTTTGATAAAGCAAGACATTGTTGATTGAAATTCACTACCTCTTGCTTAGACCGGAACTAGGAAAGCATGGTTTCTGTTCAATCAGTGACAAATTTTCAAAAGGAAGTTTGAACTCTTTTGTGATGTATTGATTACTCGCTGATTTGATGTGGTGTAATATGGCCTTGTGAAATACGAAAATAAAAGCTCTGGGACAGCTGCAGTGCTTTTGAGGAATCAGACGGCTGGGCTCTGCTTCCTTTGATTTGCGTTAATTCACACTAGCACATATCTGTGTTCAGGTAACTATTCTCCACAAAGGCGACGGTTTAAAATTATTGCTGATTGGTTCAAACCCGTCCTTTGTGTAGAATAGGTCTTTGTGAAAAAAATGGTAATTGTAATTTTGGTTAGGCATGTTTGATATTTATCAAAATATTTGAAAGAAAGATTATGATCTTTTTCGGTATTGTCATATAATCATTTGGCTAGTTCTTCATGCTGTGTGTATAATGGTTTTACAATATCACCAACTTTTGTATCAGTATTAAGTGTCAGTTCAGTTAGCTTACCAGAATTGAAAGCTCTACATTTGCTGCATATTTTTGAGCGTCCTAGCAGAATGGACTCTGTTTCATGAATTTGCGATGTTTCAAATTTGCACATATCTGTTTTCAAGTAAACAGCCTCCACAAAGGCGAAGCAGTTGTTTTTCTCAGAAAATGTTTCAGAAAATCTAGTTCACATAAAAAAATAATAAGAAAATCCTTGGTAGAAGCGAAATCATGCTTCAATGAACAGCAAACAAGACAAAGAGATAACTTTATACGAACCGTCAATTGGAAGTGCCGGAAAGTGACAAAGTCAAGCCTAACTGCGGAAAAAAATCTTCAAAGAACGAAACCAACTAAAGGAAAAGTTTGGTAGTTTGCACATACCATCACAATGAACTAAGCAATGACTCGACGTTTTTTCAGTGGTGATGCATTCTATCTTTTCTGTTGTGGTAACGATTTACAGTAGAGCATGTGTACGTATTCGCAATGATTTTGATTCATGACGATGTACGCGTGATATACAAAAACTACATTGAATGGAAACACTTTGTGAATTCGCAAAACTTTTATAAAACACAAAAAAGCTTTTGTCCTGAACAATGCATGAAATATAACTATGCGTATTTGAACTTACAGGTAATTTTTAGCGGAATTTTCTATCGACCACCTATGTCACAACAGGCGCATAATTGTTTTTGAGGATTTTTATATATCGACTGTATCGGTGTGATATTCGACGACACAGAATTGTCGTTCCTAAGTGTAAAAACGAGATAATTACTAACTTCATACTGCAGTAGTGTGACGATTACACTGGTACTCTTACAAATGCACTTTTAGTGTGACTAATGCACCAGAAATTCTGCGATATATAGCAGACGCTCGTGCCAGTTTTACCTAAATATTTGTCGGAATTTGCACAAGTAGTAGAATAGGGGCACCTAACTTGCTTTTTGTAACGTTTCACAAAATTTCTTGAGTAAAGGCATGACCATTTTATCACCGTTGGTTGTGTTGAGAATATTTTAGCGTGTTAATTTTTACATTTGACAAAAAGTATTGGTTACTTTTTGAATATTTTGAGAATTGCTGCCATACCTAACAAAAACAACATTCACATCTTATACTATACTGCTTGACTAGTGATTCTAATTTCAAGTACATGCTGTACGTACATATCAAGTTGGTTATAAGAAAATGCCATGCTTTTAGTCAGACATTTTATCAAACAGCCGCACCATTTTCAGGAAACTTTTCACCGCTTTTGATCAGCAGCGAGATATTGCCCTCTGCTGGAATTGTGCAATAAAAAATTTTGTGAACAAACTTGATGCTGAAAATGTAAATATACTGTTGAGGTGTCTCTCGCTCTGTAACACACAAACACGAGCTGTGAATCTGATTCACGCTGTCCTATGCGATGACGAAGGCGTTACTCAGGCTCGCGGCTGTTAGAGACACGAAACAGGCAAGGGAGTTGAGAGGTGACACTGAACAATTTATTGCCTCGAGTTCTGCACTGGTTTTGAGAATATTGAGTCACGTGTCACGTAAAACGCTGTGTGAACATGTGAATGGTCTGCGCCCAGCCGGATGGCTCACTGAGAAGTCTATTACAAAGCACTGGTTCCAGTCCGTACGTACTTGTCCACATAGTTGGGCCACTGGCCGCAACAATACGATCTCCGGAAACTCATTTAAAGAATCATAAATACACGTGCGCACGATGGAAATATTCCACAAGAGAACATTCGTTTCTCTTCAACAAAGTTATTTCAATCATTAATCAATTCTCCTCATGAGGATGCAATTTTTATAGTTTCTTTCTAAATTTTATCTAGCTCGGAAAATCATACCAACGCAGAGTCATTATTATAGAGAATTTTTGGAGAAGTTTTTGCCAAGGTGCAAGGAACAGGATGTAAATATCGTTCACTCTGCCGAAGTAGATACAAAGGTGTTTAACTACAGTTTTAAGCGACCTGGAATGCTTTGTCGTTGATCTCAAGGGAAAAAATATATAGGCTTCTAAGATAGCATCTACCTATGGTCTTAGCATTAAAAAATTCATTTTTTCGATATTTTTCGACATCTCCAAAACACGCAGTCCCCACTGTAGATGTCAGAGCATGATCCTTGATATCCAAACAATTATTCTCTTTAAGATTTGTGCATCAAAATATTTTGACGATGGTTATGCTGAAAAGAGTGTTCCAAAAAAACAGGGTGTTTCTGTGTGTTTAGCAACATTTGTTGCAAAGCCATGATGTTTTGACAAAGCGACCGTAACGTGCAAGCACAGTAGATAAATTTCATTCGCCAACACTCAGTGATAGCGTGACTCGAGTCACTGATTCGACTCGAGTCACTTTGAGAAACGATATTGTGAAGATTCCACTCGAGTCACGTTTTTCAGACACGAGGATCGAGTCTGAGTCATTTACACAAAATCTCAAAACCTCTGATCGTCAAACCCAGTAAGTTTGCATGACAAATTAATGAGCTTTTTGGCTTCAGTGACGTATGAGTGTCATCAGCCTAAAGTTTCTGTTTTGAATGGGTCTCCAAGTGATGTCATGTCAGATTTTTAGGATCAGGTGTTCCATTTAACACTGGGGTGGAGCTGAGTCGTAATTGAGAAAATATTGACGAAGAAAATATTTTGAAAATGTTGGCTGTCTGCAATCATTTGATGTGGCCAATATTTCAAAGGACTTTTTCATGAAGCGTACAGTTGCGTGTAATTACAAATGAAAGTCATTCCTGTTTTGTAAAGGATGCTTGTTGCAAACTATATAACAAAGAAATCTCAACTTTTTCACTAAAAATTCCGTTTCGTGTAGTGTTCATTACCTTTCTCGTAAAAAAACATTTTGAAATGTAAGTTTTCTTGCGGCAGCTAGCCTTAGATGCGAGCCGTAGAGGAGCTAGTCAGCAGAAAATGAGAGAAACGCGCGATTGACGACCTCTCGCCTAAACCTGACCTCTACGAACTCCGTGCACCACAAGGCTGTAGTCCCTACAGCAATGCAAACGGAGGTAATCAATCAGGGCAAACTTTGTCGTCACAAATCCAACAGGCGTCCAACTTCAACGGCGATTGATCGTCAAACACGGTTTCTGAAATACAACAGAAACAACTAAACGATTCTACCAAACGCAGCAACAGCAAACTATCAGACCGCACTGTTGATTAACTCAGCGTGGCAAGACAATTAATCCTTGAAAGCGCGACAGCGAGTTAAGTCAGTTCAGCAATTAACAATGAAAGGGAGTTTGCTGCCACTATTCTCAGGTAAATCTACGCGAACTAAAGGCACAGCGATAAATTTGTACTGGATTTACTGTGAGCTACAGACGATCAAGAGAAATAATAATAAACAAATATTACATGCCAATTGGTGTGAAATCCACAGCTCAGATCCTTGGTCTTTTCGGTGATCAGAAATACTCTGACTCAGTTAGCAGAATTTGGTTTACACACGAAGAGCCGAAATGTTACTAACTCGAAATTAGACTGGGCTGTGGTTTTTACTGCACGCTATGCGAGGCGAAAAGGAAAAACAGTTGATCTTGGCGCGAGATTGCGAAAACCGTCAAAGGCCGTTGCCGACCTACTTGGCAACCGTGAGGGCGATATACTCAGGAGACGGAAGCAGGTCAATCCGCTTGCAGGGTCTCCGTGCGGTATTGTGTAAACAGGCAAAAACGTTCAAGAGCCTACTGGCCTACACTAGGAAGTCACGGAAAGCGTAGAATGCAGATGGGACATACGTCGCTGCGCGCCGTTACACCCCCCCACAATTGCAAGACGCAGGAGTGCAATTTTTACCAGTAAAGCGAGCAGCGACATGCACACACAACATTGAACAGTTCGAAATATTCTCAGCGAGTCGTTCGCCACTGAGACAGAGCCAAGCTGATTCGCCTGGCGTTTGTTTGTAGAGAGAGCGCCCGCCACCAGCAAAAATGTCAGTCCATGGTTCGCTGCAACAGGCGTCTTGTCGTTGCCTCTGCACTAAAACAGTCCATAGGTGCGGCAGCAGTGGCTGTCTCTGTAAAAATGAACAGTCCATTGTACAGCAAAGCCGCGCATCAAAAGGGCCGCTCTTGTCAATTGTCCGGAGCTGAGCTCACGAGGCACAGCTTCGCAATTGGTCGTTTGACGACACCGTTCTTGGTGCGGACCGAAACGGTACGCACGCAGCCCTTATCATCGGGAAATGTTTGTAGGATGCGGCCGACCAACCACTGGCCTCTGGGAGCGGTCTTGTCGACCAACAAAATCACGTCGCCTTCGTTGAAATTACGTTGCTTCCCAAGCCACTTCGAGCGTTCTTGCAGCGTTGGCAAGTATTTACGGATCCACCGAACCCAGAATTGGTCGGTCAAATACTGGATGTGGCGCCATCGTTTGCGAGCGTAGTTGTCATCCTGTGAAAATATTCCTGGGGAAACGTTAAGGGAGTTCCTAAGAAGCAGGAGGTGATTAGGTGTCAAGGGCGCTTCACCTGTCGAGTCCATGCAGATGGGCACTAACGGCCGAGAATTTAGGATGGACTCGACTTCTACCATGAAGGTGTTGAAAAAACGAGTTGTTCTCGTAGCAAGACGTTTAGAATTTTGCGGATGGATCTAATCATCCACTCATAGCAACCCCCAAA
>Ga0210059_1002285_pt1 | contig 29886 bp, 18 predicted proteins | sample Ectturendosymbi2_FD_188042 | JGI IMG/M metagenome (GOLD analysis project Ga0210059, IMG submission 188042) | Ecteinascidia turbinata endosymbiont from Florida, USA - Sample 2 (SPAdes) (version 2) | ecosystem: Host-associated > Tunicates > Ascidians > Unclassified | place: Key West, Florida...
CATTTATGTTGGCCCCCTACTTTTTTCCTTGGCCCAGCAGTGCCCCCACTTTTTTCATTCTAGAATTGCCACTGTAACGCCAGTAAGTCATCCGCTTACTAGGCTCATTCATATTAGCCCGAGTTATTGGACAATTTATCGTTCGTTTAAAATTACTCTCGAAATGGGAACTGTCCATTGGATTGAACTTCAAATCCAATGTTTTATACAAATCCATTGCTTCAAAAAAGCATTCAGTCCGATACGAATGATGTTTCAATGAATACTTTTAAAATGGTGGTTTTTTAATGGTGTGCCACGAACTTTTCCTACATACAAGCATATGGGCGTCGGAAGAGGGGCAGGAATTTTAAAGTTTCAGCAAAAAATGCTGTTTTTTTAATTTCGAGTGGTAAAAAACAAATTTCACTACTTTTTGCCTCCCGTAGATAAACTTTTTAAAAAGTCCACTAGTGCCCCCCCTGGAAAAATTCCTTCCGACGCCCATGCACGCCAGCATGTAAAATGGCACCATTTTTGTTAAAAAGTGTGTTGTATTGCACCATCTAGCAACACTGTTCAACAACCCCAATGCGGTAAGCAATCCATAGCAAGGTGACAGACTGTGCACGGTGTATTCTGCCAAACAATTACCAAATCCTTCCAAATTGCAAATATTACGTTAGAAATAAAATCGAGAAAATACTGCCAAAATTCTGCAACGTTTTCTTCATTAAACGATTTACTTTATCACTGGACCCAATATTAATTGTGTTGCTTAAACTTACGATATTTAGGTAAAAAAGTTGGGGGGCCAGGCCCCCACAGAAATAAAAGTGGGGGGGACTAGGCCCATGCGGCCCCCCGGATTCCGCCACCTATGGCAGTGGTATTTAGTGGTCATTGTTACTGGATATACGCTGTTTGTGACATCACAACATGACGTCATATTCACGTTTGCAAATCAACGTTTTGGTGGAAGTTTGTTTACACAACATGCATATTCTGGATTTTCTGGGTGCCCGAATAGCTGCAATAAATTTGTTTCAAGTCGATGTTGATAAACCATGAAATTACCTATGATACTGTTATGAAAAGCAGTGGTGTTGGAGGTGGGGGTGCGCTTGCACCCCCAGTTTTGCTGATTCGATGAAAACCTGGGCAAAATCCCTGAAAACCCGGGAAAAAATGGCGCCCAATATTGTTTGACATCATAAAATGGCACCCAAGGTTCACGGAAAAGCACATGAACACCTTTTTTGGATGTCGTAGCAAAAAAAGTCTTCATGATCATTGTGGGAGAAAATGTGTGGGCAAAAATTGCCCAAAAAGCTTTTCGGGCAAGTTTGGGGATATTCGGGCAAAAACGCTTCGCAGTCCCAAAATTTGCCTGCTCCTACACCCATGATGAAAAGGCACTTCCGCCCCCATTGACCCTCATTTGCAAGGTCGGAGGGGGAAATGCCCCGCCATGCCTCCATTCTCCGGCGTCCGTGTGCATATTATTCTGCACGCACTCTCTTTACTCGTTGCTGCAGACTGCAGTGTGTCACTGTAATGAACATATATTAGCAGCGGTCTCCTAAGACAGAGCAGTTCATGACTGCAAAAATACAAGGCTGCGCGAATGTCTGGTCGAAGAGCAGTCGATCTGAAGGTATGCGACTGGGATGGCGGACACCCAGGGTTGATAGTTTGTTGACTTGCTGAACTACACAAGAATTGAGAATGCTCATGCATGCAGCACGCAAGAAAACTTTCGTTTTTTATTATGTAACTGTTATACGTACACTTACTAAGGGAAGAAAAGACATGGATTGTGTGAGCCGTCATGATCAATCCGCCTGAAATGCCAATTAATGACGAAACTCGAAACGAAGCACATATTGCACGCACAGCTGTGCGACTGTATTAGCACAAAAAACGAAACGGGAAACTAGTGATGCATCATAAAATCAAGTAGGACAGTTTTGAAATTTGGCTCAGAAATTCAATTAAACGTCCATAATTATCATCAATGTCGATGTAATTGGACCCAACCAAAAAAAAACAGTTTTGTTTACAAGCCCATCTAAAAAAACAATAAAACCCACCAAAAATCCCACTCTACTCTTTCCTGTGAAGAATGTCCAATGAAGTAAAAAATGAAATAAGCAGCACACTTGTACAGACACAGCGACAAGTAGGCTGTTGATAGCCAACTAGATTCGTCAAAATATTCTTGCTACTGCATAAACCAATTTTTTTTAACTGCATACGGCATTGAATAGTCCAGAGCCGTGTGAAAGGCTGTTAGGCCCCCTCCAAAAAATCCAGATGGGCCCTTTAATATCATCTTTAATATCACGTAACCACAACATTACAAAATACTGCTATAGTGTCCGAACGTCCGCAATTCTTTTTCGAAATTAACGAATAATTATATTCAAGGATGTGGAAGCGGCTATTTCGTCAACCGCTTCCGCTTCCACCGCTTCCGCTTCCAACAGAGCCTGGACTCTGTCTCATCTATGAACTTGCTGACAAGCATGACTATCAAAACCAGCAGCTTACGATTTACAAGGGCACATTACTAGCTAAAATGATCGCATAAGTTAGTATCTGCCAGCACGGTAGAACGGTACTGCTGCTCTGCTCTTACAAAAAATACAACCGAGAATACTGTCTTCAACACATATCAATGCAAACAGCACTTACAACAACCTGACCTTAGCCTAACAAATATCAAGCTAAATTGCATAGCCTACCGTTTAAGGTTTCTTCAAAGCGCTTTGATTGTCATTATTATGTCATAATCAAGGCCGTGCGCAAGGGGGGGTTGGGGTTGTAAAAAACCCTTGAGCTTGATATTTCACGAAAACTTTATTACCTTCGCAAAGAAGATTACTTGTTTTCCTACACACTTTGCTTGTTAATTTGTCGACTTAATGAAAATACCACGAAATAAAATTTCATGCAAATTTGAAGGAACATTGTAAATGGGCCAAAAAGTAATAATTGGGTTTTGGTGGGAATCTAGGTTCTCGTCTGCGTCCAGAAACCATCTTACCACTTTTTGCAGACCTTTCGTCCACTACGCATGTTTAAGACTGTGTTCCGCGATAGTTCACTTTACGCGAAACAATTGTCTTTATTTTGTCTGCAAAGGCTGATCAGCGCATACGCTTACCGCATTGGTTTCTGCAGCATTATAGAACAGTTGCACGAGCTCAAAAACGGCAGTTTTTAACACAGAAGCATTCAGGCATTTGATAATGTCTCAGCAGGGAAAAAGGAAAACAAAAAGTTTGTTGGACTTCTACACATAAGAAAAAATTGAAAGTTTTCTTGTGTATTTTATGCGCATTCTCAATTCTTGTGTAGGTTAGCATGATTCGATCTTGCAAACCGGGGTGCGCCAGTCAGTCCAGCTGCACACTTTCTATGCTCGTCTGCTCGTATTTGACAAGACGTTAGCGCAGCCTGATTTTGCCGTTGTAAATTGCTCTGACGCAATGATGAGTGTGTTTTGTTCCTTGGTTTAACGCGCAGCCTGATATTTTTGCAGTTATGAACTGCTCTGTCTTAGCGTTGAGTTTGTTTTCCTTCGATATCCTAACTTGGAGCGCTGAGAGTTTGTATTCAGTGCAATGACACAGAAAATAAGTGGAGTGGATGTAGAAAAATATGCATATTATGTCAACAAACTCCGCCAAAACGTTGGTTTGGAAACATGAATAAGACGTCAAATTGTGACGTCACAAACAGCGCACCCCAAATACAAATGACCACCATATGCCACTGAATGGAAACTCCCCATGAAAATTTTATGCGTAAGCCACTGGTCATAAAAATGCTTTGTCCAAAATTCTAGAACGCAAAGTTTTGGACAAACTTTTTACATCTTTAATAAAATGCTAAAAGCTTTTTAGACTGAGTTGGCAAACACATATATACAGTAATATCTAAGTTAAGTTCTCATCCGTTTAGGTTCGCATCCCAGTTAAGTTCGCACAAAGTTATGAAAAAATATGGATTCAACTTTTTCACCAATTTATTGGTATTTACAGCAAATCAAACGTGACAACTGGTCATAAAAAAATGCTAAACACGAAACATAGTGTTGCTAAAGTTCACGATTTGATATAATTTTTCCGCAAGTTTGTTTGCTTTCAAAATGGATAGTGAAGGTGGAAGGGGCAGTTTGCTTGATGCATGTTGTCAATCCAAAGAAATGCCTTATATCCAGCTCTGTTAATCTGCGGACAGACGCACTAACTTTTTTGTGTGGGTGTGTCTTCAGACATTAGGGCAAATAACGTTTGCACGTAACTTCCCACTTCGCACAGACTTTCCTGCAGCAGCCTAACTCCGTACTGCCGTGCGATGTTTCGTTAACTTGGATCAGTTGGATGATTTGACTCAAAATGACTCAATTAAACGCTTGGCTTTGCCCAACATTGTTTTTGAAGTGAATAAAATAGCATAATGTAAGTGAATACTGTATGCCTTGCTGAAAAGAATAGTTAGCTTCAGCCAAAGCATCGATCAGTCTCCAAACATTAGCCCTGATGATCCTTATCTGTTTGCTAAGGCAGTTAAAAGTACAACTGCTAAGTTCGCGCAAACAGCTCAGATTCAAGTTGCGAACATAACCGGGAGATTGCTGTGCTTTCAAACTGTTATCATTTTAGTAGACAGCAGCCAGGTTTGTAAAGCCAGCCTCCGATAAAATCGGTAAGCTGCACGATGACTTGGCCTTCTTTGAAGAACGCCATGGATGCTAGTTATGCTTTATCTCGTTCTCTCGCGCTACTGATATCGCACGTTCATTCAGACTTATAGTGCAACTTCGTCTTCACCGTTTAAAATCCACATTGGGAAATGGACAAAACTTTTTGCCAAGTTACTCTTCAAATCAAATAACTTATGTGGAAGCGGAAGCGGTAGAATTTTCGCGCTTCCGCTTCCACAGAAAAAGGACCGTTTCCACTGCATCCGCTTCCAGCTTCCGCTTCCACATCCCTGATTATATTACATGCTCAATCTACCGGCTCTGCATTGGGGGCAAAAACCAGAACAGTAAAAGTTAAGGGTAGAGAGACGGATCCAACTTACTAATACAATATACATTGTGGGGCCTCTAGCAATGGTCGCACACCCCCCGACCGGGGGGAACGGCGCTGCCTTCCCACGGCACTGGAATAGTCCTCACCCTATCCACGCTGTAGATTAGCACTGCACTCGTAATAGTAGTTGCATAACATTGTTATGGTTATACCACAATCACAAAATGTCCTTAAGCTACCACAAAAACAGATTAATCAGTAGTCACCAAACCGTTGGCATTGACACCAGTTGCACCTAAAGTAGCATAGCAGCGCCGCAGATACTGTAGGTGTGCATCGGCGTTTAGGGTGTGTAGCTGATAGCAAGATGCAACAGCAGACGTAAAACTTATTCTGTAGAATATTCCCAACAAAGTCGTTCATTTTAATATTCACACTGAATTTTCCTCTGACTGATTCTCAAAAGCTGACTTTTCAACCTGTGTTGATTTATGACTGTATTGTCATAAACGAAACACGCACTAACTCTAAACCTATAAAGGTTCAGACAAATAGACAATGAATGACCAATATAATTCTCACACAGATCCCTGCATAGTCTATGTTAGAATTTTATATCATCATCACATCAATGGAACTTAATCCTTCGATTGTCATGTCGACTGTCAAATTCATCAAAGAAATCACCTAAATCTATTTTTTCATTCCGGTATCTAATGCAGTTGTAAAATGGGTAATCAGTCATGTTCCTTCTCTGTTCAAGATGTGGAAAAGTTGTGATTTTGAATGTGTTTAATTTAAGACAGGTATCAGAGCTCTGTCATTTTTGCCTGTTTTTTAAGCTGTGTTCTTGGTGTTTGCAACAGCCCGGTGGCGACTCCAGCACACGGGTTCCTCGGGCTTAGCCTGAGTCTTCGATTACGATTTTTATATCGGAGAACGCAAGCTTGCTTTATATATTTCTGCTGCCACCGACAGTCCCACTTCACTAAGTGGTTAACTCGGGCTCTTTTATTTGGGCCTTGTCACTGTTCATATATTTTCATTCCACGTCTGGCCTTTCACGGTAATGTTGCAGGTGGCCTGGTTAAACAATATCATTCGTAGTAGGTGTTCTCTCCACTATTCGCTCGCGATTTACTCAGACTCATCTATTAGAGTCCGAGCTGCTCTACGCAATTAAGTATTTTTTAAAACATAATTAATATCGGATTGAATATTTTTGACGCAGTAAGAACATTGCATTTGAAGTCCAATCCAATGGACAGTTCCCATTTCCAGAACAATACCAAACGAACGAAAAATTGTCCAGTAACTGGGTCTTATATGAATGAGCCTAGTAAGCGGAGGACTTAATGGCGTTATCATTGCTCTGTGGCGTATGTTACTTAACATTGGAGAAGTTATCACGAGAAATTCTCATTCGTTGTTATATAACTAACGTCACAGAGCAGCGATAATGCCAGCCAGAATGAAAGCAAATGGAAATTTTAGTAACACAAGCCTCGAACGGTTCTATTCAGTCAGAATAAATCGTATGAGCCCAAGTGGCGCTGTTGACCTGGGTCGCCCCTGTAACAGCTTTTTCGAATTTCAGGTGGTTCACCGATACGTTTTCATATGGTGTGTAGCAGTGCTGAACATTATCCGGTTTCCGGATCGCGATCCAACCGGATTCTGCGATTCAGAACCGGATCCGGATCGGACTGGATTTCGAAAAAACTCAACCGGATCAGATTTGGATATCCAAACTGCATTGATCACTGCAGTAAAATACTTAATCAGAACGTTTTTTCGGATATAAACCGCATTGGATCAAATATTTGGACAGGTCTACCGGATTAGGATCGGACCGGATTACTCAATGAAAATTTTGGACTGGATTAGGATTGCCAGAATCTCCGATTTTTTCAACACTATTGTGTAGGTAATGACGTCATATTCATAGGTGGCGGAACCGGGGGGGCCGCATGGGCCTAGTCCCCCTCACTTTTTTGCCCAAATATCGTAAGTTTAAGTAACACAATTAGTATTGGGTCCAGTGATAAACGAAATCGTTTAATGAAAAAAACGTTGCAGAATTTTGGCAGTATTTCGTCGGTATTATTTGTAATTTGTCAGTAAAATTGGCAGGATTTCGTAATTGTTTGGCAGAATACACCGTGCACAGTCTGTCATCCTGCTATGGATTGCTTACCACAGTAGTGTTGTTGAACAGTGTTGCCAGATGGTGTAATACAACACAATTTTTCACAAAAATGGTGTCATTTTACGTGCTTGTGTGCATGGGCGTTGGAAGGAATTTTTTCAGGGGGGCCACTAGTGGATTTTTCCATACATTTTTCTCGGGTGGGCCAAAAGTAGTGAAATTTGTTTTTTCCACTCGAAATTATGAAAACAGCATTTTCTGCTGAAATTTTCAAATTCTTTCCCCCCTTCCGACGCCCATATGCTTGTATGTAGGAAAGGTTCGTGCCACACCATTAATTACAATTTGGGCAATTTCAAGCATTTTAACACCCTTCCAAATAGTGAAATTTTACTGAATCTTATACGCAAAATGAAATATGTGACAGATCAATTTCAATTGTGTTTTTTTTGTATTGGCAACGCTAAATTGATATATTTTATTTCTGCATTGGCAACACAATTGGCATCCTTACGAACAACTTGCTGGTTGCTACGTATAGTTTGTCTTGTCTTTGCATTGATGAGTATTCGCATTCAGTCATGGTACTTTTGTGTTCAAGATGAAGAAAAGTTGTGATTTTGAATGTGTTTAAGACAGTATCAATGCTGTGCCATTTTTGCCTGTTTTTTAGGCTGTGTTCTTGTTTTTAACAGCCCAGTGGCTACTCCAGCACACGGGCTCCTCGGGCTTCGCCCGAGTTTTCGATTACGATTTTTATCGTGGAACGCAAGCTTGCTTTGTATGTTTGTTCCACCACCCACAGTCCCACTTCACTAAGTTGTTAACTCGGTCTCTTTTCTTTGGGCCTTGTCGCTGTCATATATTTTCGTTCCAAGTCTGGCCTTTTCCGTCCATGTTGCAGGTGACCTGAACAAAACAATATCGTTCGCAGTGGGCGTTCTCACGACTTCGTTCGCTCGCGCTTTACTCGGGCTCACATAATTCATATCGGACTGAATGCTTTTTTGAAGCAATGGATTTGTATAAAACATTGGATTTGAAGTTCAATCCAATCGACAGCTCCCATTTCGAGAGAAATATCAAACGAACGATAAATTGTCCAACAACTCGGGCTAATATGAATGAGCCTAGTAAGCGGATGACTTACTGGCGTTACAGTGGCAATTCTAGAATGAAAAAAGTGGGGGCACTGCTGGGCCAAGGAAAAAAGTAGGGGGCCAACATAAATGTCTCTCCTGCATGGTAATTTTCCACTGTAATGAAGATTGATTTGCTATGATTAAACCTGCCAAGCCCAACATAGGCTTGTGAATATCGTCAGAACCGTCGCCAGAAAGTCTTCAAATCGTTTAAAATTTTGCTGGCTGAAAGTTACCTGCTGTATATGTCAATCAAACTAACTTGAACGTGAAATTAAGCAAAAAACTGGGAGGCAAGCAGGGGGCCGACCAAAAATCTGGGCGGAAATGGCCCACCCAGGCCCTGGCTTAGAACCGCCACTGTGGCGTTATCATTGCTCTGTGACGTACGTTACTCAACAATGGAGAAGTTACCATGAAAATTTCTCATTATTGTTACACAACATAACGTCGCAGGGCAACGTTAATGCCAGCCACAATGAAAGCAAATGGAAATTTCAGTGACGCAAGCGTTGAACGGTTTTATTCAGTCAGTCAGAATAAATCGTATGATTAACCCGAGTGACGCTGATGACCTGGGTCGTCCCTGTAACAGCCTATTTGAATTTCAGGTGGTTCACCGATACGTTTTCATAGTGGTGTAGTTTTGTCTAAATTAGGGTAATTTAGACCTTCGTATGGTGTATATGTAATGACATCATATTTCAATGCTTGTGACGTCAAAGTTGACAATTCAAACCACAAAATTTGCTTTAATTTATTTTTAACGTGCACCTGTACCTCCCCACCTTGAAAAAAGTTCCGCCACCCATGACCACTGCTCAACACTAAAATTTGGTAGGGAGGCATCCAATCAAGCAGTCGCCCCGGGCATCACCAGGCCTCTGCATGCCACTGACGTCACCATTCGCAATATTATCTGCAGACATTATCTCACAATAGGGGCGGATCCAGGGGGGCGATAGCCCCCCTAAAACCTAAGAAAATAGCTTTATTCACCATGATTCTGTACGATTCGGAAAACAGCATTCACGATATAAGGCAATTTTGCTGTTAATTGTTCTGTCACAGCAGTGTTATGAAGTATTCTTCATCTCTGTTAAAGTAGTGAGCCCGTAATGAGACTTGTCTACCAAATTTTACTGAAATCGCCCCCCCCTAGCCTCACTGAAATCGCCCCCCCCCTAACCTCACTGGATCCGCCCTTGTCTGACTGCACTAGTTCAGTGCGGAACCAGGTGTTTGTGTTAGGCTACGAATTTTTACTCTGACCTGATCGTCCGGTCTGCGTCTTGATTAAAACGGAAAAGTTCTCATTTTCGGAAATGTTGCGAAGGGAGCTTTATCTGTGACCGTTTGCGAAAACGTTGTACCACGGTTGAATCAGCACGATGACGTCATTGAATGAAAGTTCATGAAAACTGCCCTTCCCGAAATAAAGAACTGGTAGCGCACCTGTGTTCAAATATTTTGGTTTGTATTCCATTTACCTTGTTTTCATGCTTTTGTGTGAGACCAGTTCGTTTGTCCAAGTTTTCATTCATGTTTCTGACGGCTTGACAGAATTGGGTAAAGACATCTTAATTTGACTTTGATGTTTTTTTCCAAATGTACACTCGTTGGGCAATTTTTCACGATGTGGCAGAATGGCTGAGTTCAGCGATCTAGCAGAATCAGCACTAAGTTTCAGATTTACTGTTTACAATATTAATTAAGTAATTACCCCCTGTCTCATTCAAGTAGAATGTCGCGATAAAGAAGCGACTCACGCGAAAAAGAAATGAATGAAGAGCAGTGTTGTTACTAAAAAATGACACTGTTGATACTATTCGGCAATAGAGGTCCACCAGGATCCTACTTGGCTCGTAAATTCTGCGGTTTAGCGATGTGTAAAGCTTTGTTTAGAGACTTTAGATCAGGGGTGGGCGACCTGCGGCCCCCGGGCCGGATCTGGCCCGCCAAGCAACATCATCCGGCCCGCAGCCCTTTTACAAATTGTATTAACTGCAGTACAAGAGTAGTAGGCAAGTAGGCTATTATATGAATCTAGTTGAACCGCGATGCGGTCACGAGTTGAAATCAAAATTTCATGCGGAGGGTGTATCACTCAGTGGCATGGCAAGGCAATCTCCTACACCCCGGTCGGGGGGGGGCCCGACCATCTGTAGGGGCCCCACAATGTATTGTATTAGTAAGTTAGAGCCGTCTCCCTACCATTGACTTTTACTCAGGACCGTAACCAGGGGGGCGCAGGGGGACGAATCCCCCTAGAAAAATTTTCGTCCCCCCAGCAAAAATTTGTTGGATATATTTTGAAACTATTGGACATAGTTCAAAAAATTTGGGCCCCTCTCAGAAAACTCTTCGCCCCTCCAGGTGTCCCAAGCTGGTTAAGGGCCTGCTTTTGTCCCAAGCTGGTTACTCTTCTGGTTTTTGCCCTCAATGCAGAGCCGGTAGATTACGAATGTAATATCATGATTCGTTAATTAAAAAAAAAAATTGTGGACGTTGACACTATAGCAGTATTTTGAAAAGTTGGGGTTACGTGATATTAAAGATGATATTAAAGGGCCCCATCTGGATTCTTTTGGAGGGGGCCCAACAGCCTTTCACACGGCTCTGGTATCACTGCTTGACTTTTATAAAAAATATATTGAATGTAAAGAATGCCCAACTTGATTAAATCATGCCAAAAAGATGGCATCAGTGTTTGGCAGCACATATGCATGTGAATAACTCTTTTCGTCAATGAAACCCAGCAAGAGCAAGTTGAGAACACAACTTACTGATGACCACTTACAAGATGTTCTTCTTCTCGATTCATCCAACTTACCACTTGAAATACGGAAACTCTCAAATGTAAAACAACATCAAATATCACATTGATGTTGTGCTATAAATGTGCTGCAGTCAGTGGTGTGCTTAAGGGGAGGCGAGCGAGGTACTTGCCTCGGGCCCCCCTTTTTTGGGGTCCCCCCGTCACGTGTTACGCGCATAAATTTACCTTATTTTTGATGAAAATTTATTATTCACTCATATAATGTGCTATAAAGTAGATCATAAGCAAGTACTCTGCTTTCAAAGGACCCCCTTCAGAAACTGTAATGTGTGGTTTTTGCTTTCAAAGGGGCCCCCAAAAGCCACTGAAATGTGTAAGTACTCTGGTTTTGAACTTCATCGAAGGGCCCCTAAAAGAAAATATAGTATGTAAGTACTCTGCTTTCAAAGGGGCCACAACAGCAACTGTAATGTGTAAGTAGCTTGCTTTCACAGGGGGCCCAAAGAGCAAGCGTAATGTGTAAGTATCTTCATTTCAAAGGGGCCCCAACAGTAACTGTAATGTAAAATTATTTGCTTTTAAAGAGGCCCCCAACAGCAATTGCAATGTGTAAGTACTATGCTTTCAAAGGGCTCAAAACAGCAACTGTAATGTAAAATTCCTTGCTTTCCAAGAGGCTGCCAACAGCAATTGCTCTAATGTGGTAAATACCTTCCTGTCAAAAGGACCCCTAACAGCAAGTGTAATGTGTAAATACCTTGCTTTCAAAAGGGCCCCAACAGCAACTGTAATGTGTAGGCTAAGTACCTTGCTTTCAAAGGTGCCGCAAACAGCAATCGTAATGTGTTAGTACTATGCTTTCAAAAAGGTCCCCAACAACAATTGTAATGTAAAATTCCTTGCTTTCCAAGAGGCTGCCAACAGCAACTGTAATGTGTAAGTGCCTTGCTTTCAAATGGGTCCCAACAGCAATTGTAGTGTGTAAGTACTATGATTTCAAAGGGGCCCCCAACAGCAATTGCAATCTGTAACTACTATTCTTTGAAAGAGGCCCAAACAGCAACTTTAATGTGTAAGTACTATAATTTCAGAGGGGCCCACCACCAACTCCAATGTGCAAATAAAGAACAGCTTCAAACCAACATCTATATCTAAAAAATTGTGGGTTAAAATTTCTTCCAAACAGTTCTGAAAAGACCCTATCAAATGAGAGCAAATATTTGTACCAAATGATAACTTTTTATACCAAATGATAATTTTGTACACAAAATGATGATTTTTAGAGATTGGAGTGTTTGGTTTAGGCCTATTGAAAATTTTATGAAAATGCCACATTTGAACTGAAAGTATTCAAGTGGAACAGAAAAAAGAAGGATGAAGTTGAAAGCAAATTTAGTGTTTTAAATCTTCTTGGTTGTTCTTTATGGTTTCATGCATTCCCATATAAACATGAATGTGAACAAATTCAGTTTACTAACTACCAAGCATTTTATCAAAGGGGAAAGTGTGAAATTTTCAAAGGAGTAAACTTTATAGTTTATTGACGGTGAATGCAGAGAAGCGGGGCGTGAAAATGAAGAAGTGGAGGCGATGCCAACTTGCTATTGCCCAACTTTTGTGTGTTGCTGGCTTTGTCTTCCCACCTTTCAGTGTTTTCAAAGTTGTGTATCATGAACACCCCTGTGCATTTTCTCCTGCTATGTCAGTCATGCCGTAGTCTCAGGAACGTATCCTTCGGTGGCCATGTCTTAGGCTTGATCAAAAGTGCTTATCAAGGTTGGCTGAGTATAACGTCATCAGGGGGCCCCCCTTTTTAGTTTTGCCTCGGCCCCCCAACCTTAAACCCACCACTGGCTGTAGAGTATGTCGCATTTTTTGTTTCCGTTATGAACTGTGAAAATCAGGATTCAGTCCAATTAAAATTGAATCAATTCGCAAGATTTAAAAAAATCATGAACAGTGAAGGGCACAGAATTGTTTGTGGAAAATTAGTGCGGTCCGCCAGACTTTACAGGGTTTGTTTTTGGCCCGCAGCTAGGGAAAGGTTGCCGACCCCTGCTTTAGATAGTGTCTTTCAAACCAGGGTGGGTGGAGGGCCGTAACTCCTAATGGAAATATAATGGAAGCAATTGTCGGTTCAAGTTAGCCTCAACACTAACATTTACTGTGATCAGTTGGAGGAAATTTCAGATTTGAAGATTTTTCCTAAATACTTCCCCGGGTCACTGAAAACGCTGTGGCGGGTCACAGGTAAACCCCGGACCGTTAATTGCTCACCCTTGTTTTAAATCCACGTTTCTACTTCTATAAGTACCAAGATTGAGTGAATTTATGTCAAAGGGGCGCAAATTCCACTGCGCGTCACAGACGTTTTGGAGGTGCAGTTGCCCCCAACTTTGACGACGCGAGTGCTGTTGGCTACACTCACGGAAAAGCGAACTAGAAGTCGATTAAGGACCAAATCTGGGTGTCGTGATTAGGGCTGTAGTGGCAGTTTTGTAGGTGCTAGATCTCTGCTGGGTATTTTCCCTGAGGTTTGTAGACAAGGAACCATCATTCACTGGTAGAGGTGACGGAGCGCACTGCACCACTGATCGTGATTACATCTCCGACTTGCCCTGGTGTGAAGCCAGCAAGGCTATCAAAGCTTGTTGAAAACCGTGAAAAGTTTGGAGACCTTCTATGGTTTCTTTCCCCGCGACCCTGCCCAGAGAAAAACCGGTATGAAAAGTGAGTGAACGAGAAAATTTAATTTTAAACCTCCAACACTGGATCGACCAGGTGTAATTCTTAAAATTCTAGTCAACGGTGGACTGCCAATCAAGATAACCATGCTTCTCTCAGTAGAACATTTGGTGGTTCGTGGCGTACGTCTAATGTTGTGAAGTAATCAAATATACAATTTGAATAACTCGTAATCACGCGGTCTTCAGGCTATTTTTATTAAAATGTAATGCTGATGGCCGTTTGAAAGTTTCCAAGTTGTTTTTGCGTTAAACAATAATTTATTTAGGTTTAACCAATCCACCACTGCCACGTGCTATTCTTACCAGCTTATAGGCGACCACACTCCATTCCGTAACCATCTTGAATTGTGTACACATGACTTTTAGGCAGAAGCGATATCGTTCGTACACAGGTAAATTATTAACAGTTTTTAGTATTTCATTTTGCCCTCTTTGTGGTGACTTGCTCATGTTTCTATGAATGTAAAACACTTACCGTGGAGTTATGAACCTCTGGAATCCTGAGAAATCAATGCCTCTGCGCTGTCAATTTGCAATAACTACTTAAAGTTGTACTGAAATTCTTCCACCAGGCATGGAACCTTTCACACCACAGTAAGTGCAGAACAAAACGCTTAGTCACCATCTGGTCCTCTTGTAAATATTTGACAGTTTTAAATAGCCAACACATCGCGGTATGCTATTTTCCACACTCATCAACATATTTCGCTTGCTTGTTGTAAGACGTTTAGGTAAGGTATATATTCTACATATGTATTGTAAGACGTTCAGGCAAGGTATATATTCTAAGACGTTAGGCAAGGTATATATTAGTGCATAAAGTTTTCTTTGTCAATTCGCGCGGTTTATAATCAAGGGCGGCTTACAAATGAGGTCGACTTACATTTTTATTTCTTTACCTTATCGAAAGTTATAGATGACGCTTAGCCTTTCTCAGGCTACGTTTTGTCGACTAAACTCTCTTTTCGCATTCTGTTCTCTTCAACATGACGTGCACATCCGTCAGAGTAGGGATTGTGATGAACAGAAGGCGCTTGTGGAGGTGCAAGCATCATCACGAGGGTTGCCATAAACGGGAAACGTGCTAGTGCTAGTGCGCGAAAGTATCCCAGGGGCTTAGGTAACCTGTGTTCATGTGCGGTTTACAATCAAGGGCGGCTTGCATTAGTTTTTGAAGACTATTTTGTGCAGCTCACAATCAAGGGTGGCTAACAATCGCATACATACGGTATTTCACGCTGTTCGTGTAGTAGGCGTGCCTGTGCTTTCTGCAGCATTCTTCAGGCTAACTAGCGTTGAAAAGGCGACAGGTACCTGTGCTTCTTATTACGTGTGACTACATTAGAGTTTTTACATTAAAGTTATTTGCTAACAGAGATGAGGGCAAGCAGGGACACCGGAAAACGGAGGGATGGCGGGGTCATTGACCCCTGCCCTTTCAAAAAGGGGGAAACGGGGGCGTAGGTGCCTCTTCATAACAGTATCACAGGTCATTTCATGGTTTATGTCATCATAAACTTTATGAAGATCAACTTGAAACAAATTTGTTGCAGCTATTCGTGCACCCAGAAAATTCAGAATGTTTTTCTCAAATTTTTGTGATTGTTTTTGAGGTCAACATTGTTGATGAGCAGAAACAAACATAATTGGGAACGATTTTTTTATTTTTTATAAGTTTCCATTACCTTCAATTTTTCACTGACCTACTGTCCCACCGGTGCTCTGGCGATCCTGTGGGCAAGCTTTTCTCAACAAGGCTGTCAATAATACCCCTAAACAAGTTTCATTTCTTGAGAAAATAGTGTATTAGGGACAAAATGAGATCGACTGTTGAATAGTTGAATGTGTGCATCATTACCTTTGTATCAGCTCTTCGCTTTGACTGATTTCTCCAATCTCTGCTCTACTCCAAAGCTCCCTCTTTATACACACAACTGTGCTTTCAAAGCTGCATTATCCAGTAGGCAGGGACCGAGTTTGCTAAAAAAATTTGCGGGGTTAAATCACATGATCACAGTTTTTCGATAAAAAACATCTAAATTTAACCTTAATGATAAAAGGGGACAAACCTTTCTTGTATGCGTTTCGTTAACTATATTGTTTCTGGAACTGAAAGTTGGAGTTAAACGTTCTAAAACAAGGATTTAAATTGTTCTGCCTTGAGAAGATTTGTTTTGATAGAGACGCCAGCAGTAACCTGTTTACCTAAGTACATTTGTTTAACCTTCTGTGCTCATATAAGATTAACTAAGGTAATACGTAACTCTAGCAGAGACTAGAATATCATGTCATCATCTGAAGTAAATTTAAAAATATCAAAAGCCCGTGACGCTTTTGCTGCTGGAAAGACAAAGCCACTGCTGTTTAGAAGAAAACAACTGGAAAATTTGTTAAGACTTGTCGATGAAAACGAACAGGCCATATGTAACGCTTTAAAGAAAGATCTGAATAGACCATTATTTGAATCGTCAACAGCAGAATGTGCAATTATGCACAATATGATCGTGGATACCCTGGACAATTTGGACGAGTGGGCAAAACCAGAATTTAAGTCAAAAAACCTTCTAACCTTATTTTCTGACGCTTTTGTAAGAAAAGAACCATTTGGTCTTTGCCTTGTGATTGCCTCATGGAATTACCCATTTGCTTTGTTGTTGATTCCAGTAATGGCTGCAATTTCAGCCGGAAACTGTGTTGTCCTCAAACCAAGTGAAAGTTCTACGCATTGTGCGGCTCTGTGTCAGGATCTCATTCCCAAGTATTTAGACAAGGATTGCTATCCTGTGGTTGTGCTCGATGGTCCCCAGTCAGCAGATCTAGTGCAAAACAACAGGTTTGATTTTATTTTTTTCACTGGTGGAACAGAAATTGGCCGAAGCATTATGAAGTCAGCCGCGAAATACCTGACACCAGTCATATTAGAGCTGGGTGGAAAAAATCCATGTTACGTTGATGAGACTTGTGACCTTCACGTTGCTGCAAAGCGTATATGTTGGGGAAGGTGTGTGAATAGTGGCCAGATATGTTTGGCCCCAGAGTATGTTTTGTGTCATCCAAGCATAAGAGACAAACTTGTTGATGAATTCAGGCGTGTTCTTATAGATTTTTACGGAGAGGACCCACAGAAATCTCCGGACTATAGTCGCATAATTAACGACAGGCAGATGGCTAGACTTAAAAAGCAGCTCACAGCCACTGATGGTAAAATTGTCATTGGAGGCGTGGTTGATGAAGATGACCGCTACGTTTCCCCAACTGTTGTTGTGGATGTCAAACCTACATCTTCTTACATGCAACAAGAAATGTTTGGCCCAATTTTGATGATAATGACAGCAACGTCTGCAGATGAGGCCATCAGTATTATTAACAAAGGTGAGAAGCCACTTGCCCTTTATATCTTTTCCAATAACAAGGCTGTGGTCAAAAGAATTATTGACAACACAAGCAGTGGTGGCATCACTGTGAATGATTGCACCATGCATTACGCGCACAATGAGTTACCTTTCGGTGGCGTCGGCAACAGTGGTATAGGATGTTATCACGGCAAGTATGGGTTTGACGCTTTCTCACACAAAAGGTCATGCCTTTTTGATGGAACACCGGAAGCTATGATCAAGATTCGTTACCCCCCTTACGCCAAAAACAACTTGCGGCTGTTTAACTTCTTACTGAAGAAAAAGCAGAGATCAACAGGTGCCGTTGGAACTATTAAAAACTTGGCTAAGATGGGCGTGTTTGCAGTTATCATTGCATACTTGCTCAAATTCTTTTTTGAAGCTTGAAGCCCGAGACGTTCAATGTTCACAAAAATCATCTAAAATGATATGCATTTTAACCATTGCCTAGCTTCACCTGCGCAATGTTATAAGCAGATTTATGCGTTGCAGAACTAGTCATTTTAAAGAGCTGAGAACATTTAATTCATATACAGCGTTTACTACATTTATATAAAATTTTAGCTCTAAGGACCTGGAATCAAACGTCAGACCCACAAGATTTATTTTGTTTTATCCTTACGTCTTTCGTTCGGCTGGAAAAATATGGAAAATAATAAGAAATGTCACTGCCGGATCGAAACGATGACTTTGTGCTGTAAATTATTTGTTATTTGTATTTATCTAAGCAATTATTTGAGTTGAAGTTGATGTAGTACGCCGATTGTATATGTTGTATTGGTTGCAGCGCAGTGCTGTCGCTCATTAAACAAATATAAAATTGACAAGACCTTTGCGTTTCATGCAGTTGTAGTAAAAGTTGTTGTAGATTAGAGCAAACATGTCAGTTCTTAGCTATGCTGTAAGTCAGGTTTATCGGTTTTACTTAATGCCTTGCAGACATTACTCCATATTATGAATTGGCAATTCTTTTATGAGTGAAATTAACATTATGTTGCTAACTAACTGTCATCATCTTTTTGCTGAAGGCTCCCTAATTCCGAGACTTAGTGTGCAGAAATTCATGTGGAGTAATAATTGTTGGAGTGCATATACGATCGGGTCCCTTCAGTAGTCAGGATGATTCTAATACAACTCAGTGCAACGCTATAGAGTAAAAAGTTGAATTTGAGGTCTTAACACGGCGTAGCTAGGTTAGAATAGGTTACGTCAAACGTTTTTTAAAATCTTTATGTTGTAGGTAGACAGTACTGTACTTCTAGCAATTGAACATTAGGTAGCTTTTTGGGAAAAAATCATATAAGGAGCGAAGAGTCATGTACTGCAAACGAATATTTTTAAATAGAGTACAACATAGAATAATGCACTGCACAACGATTTAATGTTCTTTCAAGATGCTGGACAGAGTCTTGTTTCATGATCACAAAGTATTACAATTGGTCAAAAATTTAAGAAACGTGCATATTTTTCTTCGCCTCAAGCCATTAGGCCAAAGGAAGCTTCTGATAGTGATTTCACTATCGAGGATGTTATGCTTTGGCCGGGTATGCGCTTCTCCTTGCGCACTCAATGTAAGCGCTGCTCTGCAGGGCGCTTACACATAAGCGAGTCTAAACAAAGCAGCAATCTGCACGACTTGTGGCTAGACAACCATAATTATTTTGATGAAGGAAAGAACCACTACACATGAAGGAGTTCGAGCTCTCTGCATGGGTGAAGTACACAAGATTCATATAACTAGTTCAGTCTAACAAAATTGCAATAACAACTGCACAATGAAAGAGCACTAACAATGCCAGATAGACGCGAAGGCAAAGAAAATCGAGCTTTCGAGCAACAGATTTCCATTTTTCTTCCAATGACTGAGACATCTTTGCTTCTTGTAGATCAGCAGTCTGATAAATGAGGTTGTCATTTACTGCATTTACATCATGATGTAGTGTATTGAGGTAGAACGTAACATCATCCAGTGCTTTGCATCCTTCCACCTTGTTTTCTGTAAGTTTGTCAAATGATGCTGAACAAAAACACGGTATTTGAACGCTGAAGCTTTAAAAGTTTAAATAGTTGCATGCTTTCCTACATATTTGTCGTGTGTAAGATGAAGTAGCACAAGGTGTGCTACAAATAAAACCGCTCACTTCGTCCAAGTTATATCTGTCAATTTAGGTCAAAGTCAGAACTACCGTTGAAATGTTGTGGGCAGTAGAGAGTTGGCAAACTAACCGAGGCGCAATGTAATGCTTCAAAACTGAACTAAAGAGTGCATTATCAACATACGCAATTTGCTGGCTACTGCGATCAAACATTTCAGTCTTATCGAATTTCTCTTGTAACACAACCAATTTAGCCTTAGAAAGTTGGCGTATGTCTGTGAAATTATTTACAGTTAAATAGGTAGTAGTTTTTTGACTACAGAACAACAACTAGATTCACCTTTGACTCTAAGCATAGGCTTTTTATAATCTTCATTTGTTGGATAGGATGCAGGCGTCACCTTATTTCCTAGACGACGTCTCAATCTTTCGTTTTCAACAATAATTTTGTCGTCCGAAACCTGCTTTGCTTGTCTGCAGTCGCTTGAAAACGCAAATGTTGGAATGCTGCCGTTCGTTTTGTCGAGGTCTGGGTAAACGTTTTCAGGTTCCTTCTCACACGATACTGTGTTTGTAACAAATGACATCAATTTTGACTTGAACGCTGTATATCCCATCCATGTATTCTGTCAGAGACAAACAACATTGATTCTAGCACAGCTATGTTCGTAGGTGTACAGGAGTGCATATATTTGGGGATGCAAAAACTTTTGTCCAAATTTGATCTTGTTTTTCCCACATGACGTATAAATAGCAAGTCTTAAGGTAGGACTAAAACGCACCATTTTGAGCAAATCAAGGTGTCTGCATGCCTAGTTGCCAATCGTCAAATATCAGTAACAAATCAGTTTATGCATGAGTCGCGCTCCTGCAATTCTTCATGTACAAATTAAATTCAAGGCCGCAACGTATTGCCATGCACGTTCATTGGTGTAGATAGCTACATCTCGTTGATAATTTGCAAACTGACAGATTTCTCAGCCCTGAATTTGAAACTAGGCCTCTTATTGTTTATGGGCTAAATCTCTTGATTACCAAATCATATAAACGACAAGGTAAATCAACTCAATCCTGAAAAGAGTGTGTTACCAAGAGGATCAAAGCCTTATGCCTTCAACTAGCAGTCAATATTCTGCATAGCCATATATGAAGGATGGTGATATTTATTATGTTGAAAAATATTAGCTAATTACAATAAAATCTAAAAAATTGCTGTTCATGCCACCACGTGTGGAAGGTGTTGTTCAGCATCTTCATTTTCAATTTCTTTACGTATGTTCTAAACTTATCCTTCCGACACGATCGTGCAGCTGCTGTTACTTAGTTAATTCTGTTCATGAATACTTCACAGGAACAGATTCACACTTGTAAATCTGACAACGTCAAGCAAGTTTGAAACATGAAAACTATACAGTATCATATCACAGCTACACCACGTCATTACCACAAAACAATTTGCAGCTGCACATTAAGTACTAATTCTAATGATAACTTGACAGTATTGAAGCAAAGCTACATTATTATAAAAAAAGCAATGCACAGCTGCTTTTACTACATACAACTGCCCATGAAAGCATAACAGCAACAAACGGAGCCTTGAAAACTTCACAGCATGAAACAAACGTGAAACATGAAAACTTAGCATAGCGACTCACATCATTTACAGCTACATTTTAGTTGTTATAGCTCCAAAATACTTTACAGCATCAACAATTTGATGTATGCAAAAGTTACGGTTAGCTGGAAAGGTGGGTTACTACCAGCGGTGGGATTCAATTTTTTAAAGACAGCTTCTCTCACTCCAGGACTCCCTGACAACAGGTTCTCTCATTATCACAGCCTCCAGAGGCAAACCATGCTGGTTGGCCCGATATAAGTACAAAGGTTGATCTTTGTGTTGCCAACTGGTGCAGTCTAGCAAGTGAAATTATTGATTTTAGTTATATTCCCAAATTCCAGTCTTGTTTTTCACTATTAACAATTAGCGGCAGGTCGAAGCCTGACATTTATTTGCTTCTTGCCGGGGGGGTTGGGGTGAACGCTCTTTCCCAAGGAGCGCTACGGCAATTCACTCAGTGGCACGTGGACCGAACACCCAACGTTCCAATTGAGAGGCGGACCCTCTTGCACTGAGCTATCGCCGCCCGCTTGCAATCTACCAGAGAAAAACAAGATTGACAACTATTAAAAGTTAGTAACAGGTCTATGACACGTTTGCCAAAATAAGTTATAAGTAAAGAGTGTTCATGGGGAAAAATTGGGAACCCCTGACTTCAGCCACTACCAGTTCTCGGGATCAGGAAATTACAAGAACAGGTTTTTGGACATAGCTATTCTAGTGAATACTTTTACCAACAGCCGAAAAGAATAAAGTTGTTTCAGTAGGGATTCAGTTCTTGTTTGTGCTACAGATCACATGATGGCGCTTCGTTTACAAAAAAACACTTGTCATATTCGAATGTACGAGGACGAGGTCAGAGTCGCTGAAAGTTGCATGATTCTGACTTCATCCTACCTCAGTTGAATGAAACAATGTTCTTGATGCATTTACTGTAGATGCAGGAATGTAGATTGTAAGTGACTAATATCTTTATTGAACACTTCTGCCTCCTCCACTTAATACAGGGTTGAAAATGGTAACATTTAACAAAATAAAATCTCTAGTTATCGACTACTTGTGGCATTAATTGTAAAGGATAAATTATTTTTGTCCGAGTCTTCTTCTAAAACACACTCCTCACACTTTTTTTGTTATGTAATTAATTAATTAATTATTTTTTTTGTTTATGTCGCTCTCGTGGTCCATATCACAGAGGTAGAGCACGCTAAATCACCAAAAACATTTATTCCATTGCGCGGAGGAAGAGTTGCTAGAAACGAGCAGCTTTAACATATTTCTGGCCTTTGCGATTAACTTCGCCACATAAAACTCACTTTGCTGCGGGATAATTTGTCGACATCAGCTTTTTTACTTCCGTTCTCATCCTCCAGAGTAAATTTTTTCAGTTCTGTTAGTAATCCGGAAAGATACAAGCACAGTTTTATCCAAATCGGAATTTCATTCAAGTCAAGGCAGTACACACCCTGTAAACAGCAAATTTTCACATTAGAAGCTTGTGATTTACGTATTGGATATGTGCTTGGAAAATATATCGTTTTCATAATAATCAAAATTTCTATGAATTCCACACAGTTTAAAATGTCAATACAATTTTCGTTCATACGACAACTTCACCAGTGTCATCAGAATTTTGTAATCAGTTATTTAGTTTTGTTTTATGCTACTGATAAACAGGCTGCGTTGAAGGAACATAGTGCTGAGCAGCTCATACTCTTCCACCGTGAAACACTGCAGCGTGAAAATTGGGAATAAGCATGCACTGCGTACACATCGAAAACGATTTAAAATGAAGTTTGAAGGTTCATCAAGAAATGCGTGTAGTCGTCGTGACTACAGTTGTCTTTATGAGAGAGGTTGCTAAAAATAATTACGGATACGTGACTGAATCTAAAGTTCTGATCTGGTAGGTAAGCAGTAAACACAGTGCATTCCGGATATGTCGAAGATAAATTAGCATTTTTCAATACTAGAAAGTTGAAAGCTCGTGCACCAACACTGCTTCCCCTGTGTTTGCTTACATACAATAAAACTTTCAAGCATCCCTAGTTAGTAAAAACGTCTAGGCAAAATATTGCAAAAAGATCACATTGACGCTGACCAATAGGTTGAAGCTCTGACTTCAAACGTTTTCAATTCAGAATGGTTCAAGTTTTTGGACCCGATACTCTCGTGTTTTGAAACCAATAAGAAGGCATTCTCCCAGCCCCATGCACACAACTTGCAAGGCAATTATCAAGTGAGTGCACGAATGCGTTTCCATTCAAGATGTTTAAATATCTATATTGTACTCAAGTTTTCTGCCCACGTTATTGCCATTGCTGGCCTTGTGCCTACGATGGCATTACAGACAACATAGTGTAACGTGGAGCTAAAAAAGGAAACTATTGGGTATTCGCAAAGCTTTGGAGTTTTTATTATCTACTTGGTAACCATTCCTTTTGATCCCACAAGTAAAGCATTGATCACAAACATACAAGACCGATGACCGACATCATTTCATCCATGACTGGATTAGAGCAAGACGGTACTGAGAAGAACCGGCGCAAGCTCTTTTTCAGTGGTACGGCCAAGGTCAGCAAAATCGTGGGTGCTGGGAACTATTGCTCCCCAAAACAAGCGGTTTTTATGTAACTCTGTACTCTCTAGAAAAGATGACCTTTTCTAACCATTCATAGTAAGCCATGCCCCGTAAGCACTTTTTACCAGTGGCATAATTGACGGGGGCAGGGGTGCGAACCCCCGTGTTTGGCAACTTAACTGTAGAAGCCGGACCGCAACTGAGGTTATATTTCGGTTGTAGTATTATTTTGGCTTTCATTAGGTTTTTGATTTTTGCGTTTTTCAGAGTATTTTCCGGTGATTTATGGTTTTGGTTTAGCCATCCACATCCGGATTCACCATCTTTTTCATTTTTTACGAGGGTTGGCTAGTGGGCTCCCTATGCTAACCAGAGGGCCCCTTTCAGCTAAGTGTACCTTTGGATCAAACCCTTAGTTACGCTACTGATTTCTACCACAACGCTGTTGCGGATCTTAATCCAAAATCCAACCTGAACTGAAAGCTTGAACTAACGCTTTACTACGTAAAGGCTATTCTTTTCCTCTCAGTTCGAAAAAATTGGATAGAGTATCGCTCTCGACTATTCTACATCTCGAATTCTGCAAGATGAAAACCACTGCCTGCAATGCATACTACAAATTGTTGCTCTAACTCTTCGGCACTTGAGTCACAAGACATAAAGATAAAAATGTGTCTCCCAGTAAGGTAAGTAACGTTACGGTCCAACAAAATTCTCAAACTCCGCACAAAAATAAACCAATCGTTCTCAGTGCGTCCTCTCTACCAGAAACATAATTCACCGATTGTGTCTAAATCAAGTCTATCAACTTGTTCTTTATGAACATGTGTAAATCATCAAATCGTTTAAGTTATGTTTGTACGCAGGGTCTCCGAAAAAAACTTTACCAGGGTGTACGAAGACCGATATAGGAATCCCTAGCTTCAGGAGCCCTCGTCGAAACTTATATAGCTTGTTTGTATAGTAATCAGATTATAGATAAAACAGGTAGCATGATTAGATATAGAAATAGATTAATTGTTATACTAGTGTTGCAACCTCTCCGGTGGTGTTGCGTTAAATGTGTGATTTACCACGAACGGGATGTGCGTGAAAAACAACACCATACATATATGTGGCGCGAACAAGCAATAATAGAGTGATCATGGCATGTGAACTCTGTTGTTGCTTGCTGCCACAGCTTTGCGCTCATGCCGCTCGGGATTTCCGATCGCAGCACTAGCAACTGGCTTACACTAGTAATTTTGGGCTTGATTGCAAAAAAATTTAGCGTGCATATTGTCATCCTCCCTGTTCCCAGCAGCTTCAGGTCCCGGGAAGAATATACCTCTTGCATCTCCCTCTCGTACGCCTGTTTGTATGCAAATAAGTCTTGCCCGCTTTAGTGCTGAAAAGACCTCCATATGCGGCATTCGTGGCAGGTGAAACCAAACGTAGACCCAAAACTTTTGCATAAATGCAATACTCACAGAGACTGGCAGTTTCCGCAAAATTTTTGTGGTGTCGTGAATAGAGAAATTAGTAGCAAACTGGTTGCAAACATCTTTGCAGACTGATTTCAGAAGTGGGTGCTGTAGCCTACTTCGAGTTCAAGCTTCATGAAATCGTCTCTTCTTTGCAGATTTCCAGCACTGTTTCTAGCTGATCATAATATGCAACGCCCGTGCATGCCTTCAAGAACAACTCCTGAAAATTTTTTTACACACGATTTCCAGGTTGATTTAATAGAAAACGTTCTTCTGCATTTGGCGAAAGGCTAACCGTCTAATCTTTGACAACTTTGCAACATACAAATCAGATTGTAAAATCAATTCCCGTTTATTGAAGCCATTTGAGGTGGTCAGACCAAGTTGCTTGAAACCATATGCTCACGACAGGCGCGCAACCAGGGCGGGTCATTTGGGGCATTTGCCCCCCCGGAATTTTCAAAACATTGCATAGGAATTTTGACATTTGTAGAAACTTTCAAAGAATAAAGATGAAATTTTATATTCTGATCATTTTTAAGAAATCTTGTTTGAATTTTTCTTTGTCTTGCTCGTTAATTATCTCTTTAACAAGATTGTCTTGAGACTGGTTATCTGATCGAAAATTTCGTAAATGATTGGTATTCAACCACAAATATGCTGGAAGTGTCAACTTGGGAGATAGTTAAAATGTTCGTAATTTTAAGGCATTTTTGTCCACTTTTTCGTGTACTATTTCGTTTTAGACAGGCCTCAATCTGCCCTGATGAAACTTTGTAACATTAGGGTATCTTTAAAGCGTGCAATTTGCTGAAACTTTAAAATTGAAACGAGAAATCTTGACATAGCAGTTAGGGCCTCGTCAAACCGCTTGTTCTTCTGCGTCCTTATTTTTGTTAGGGGCAAAGCGGATCACCACTATTAACGTAGTACATTTCTTAAAAAAGCGTTGTTTAGCTGCATTTTCGCTTCGAAACCTGATAGTTTTTAACTAAATTTAGGTTGAGGACTGTTTCATGTTTTAGTGCCTTTCTGGGTTGATCCCAGTACCACGGCTTGGGAAAAAGGTTTAGTAAAGAGTCATATGAGTGCTAGCCAAGTGTCGAACGCATTTACCTACTACACCACTTTTGCTCCAAATGACACTTTACAAGATCCTAACTTTTGCAATCAGTGCAAGTCCTGAAAGCTCATAACCCTAAACGTGCTTCTAAAAACTTTCACACAACTCATGGATGCCAGAAAAAGCCGTTTTTCCCTAAACACACCTGATCCGGTATGCGCCAAAGGCACAAGACACCTGATCCGTTTTGCCCAAAATGGTAGCATTCAAAGATCCTCTCACCCTTGACATAAGCTATCTTTCCAGTTTGGGATCTTCATTGGTGATAGAAATTCAAGCACATGCTAGAAGAATAGGGCTAGAACGCATTTGCTAAAGCAAGACGAAAATTAGGCAGGTTTACTACTGTAGTAGCTTATTCATCTGTCACACTAAAGCCATGGCTACACCAGTTGAGTACGGAACCAGGTGTTTTTATGAGAATATTAATTTTTACTCTGTCCTGATCGTTCGGTCTGCATCTTGATTAAAACTGAAAAGTTCTCATTTTCGGAAATGTTGCGAAGAGAATTTTTATCTGTGTGTCAGGTTTATGCAGAATCGCATGGAAATATTTTCAACTGCAGCAAAACTGTTTGTGTGACGTTTAAGGCTAAGAGTGCAAAAAGCACAGTCATCCCATTACTGACATGGGTGGTAAAAATCTAAAATCTGTTAACCAATACAAATATCTGGGAGCTGTATTGGATACTGAGCTCTCAGGAGACAGACATTCAGAGACAACTGAGATAAAAATTTTGTACAGCAAACAAGCTGCGAGCCTCTTCTCCCGATGATCAAATGCAGTTAAAAATGTACTTTTTCGTTCCTTTTGTACGCCCATGTATGCATCACAATTATGGTGGAATTTCAGAAAGTCATCCATGCAAAGATTGCGTGTGGCCTATAATTTTGGATGCAGAGCTCTGTACAACCTACCCTGGAGAGCGAGAGTTAGTAGTCATGACTTATCGGGTTCATGTAACATTCCTACACTTGAGGCTATAATAAGAAAAAATATGCACTTGTTTCTCGAAAGATGCGGAAGGTCTACTAACGTAATGATTGCCTGCTTTGCCGCAGTCAGATTGTTTATATTATTCCTTATTGTTTGAAAACCACAACCGCATTTTCTTTGTAAGTGAGTGCTCGGATATTGCAGTGTCTTTCGTTTGAGGGTGGCCATGTCACAATGCATTCGTATTTACCTGGGCTTGACCAGGAATTAGCGTCCCACTCTGCAGTAGTGTTGCACCAAGTAAACAAATAGTGTTGAAGTATCCGTCTGTAAACCTGAGGCTCGGCCTCCAACGCCGTTACAAATAGTTCTTTAAAGGAAGTTTCTGTAGCCCGGTGTCAAGCGAAATTTCTGACCAATTATTTTTGTCAGTTATTTCGCTTCTCAGAGTAAAGGAATAAAGTTTGGCGATTACTTTTTTGATGTGTGTTGTGCCAATTAAAACGTTTAGGCTAGATGTCAGATACCACAACAAGCTACAGTACGGGAATAAGTAAAACAAGTGAAAAATATTGGACTTGATCTTAGACTTCAATTATTTTCTTTTTCTGACTGTAACATAAACCCTAACCCGACACACTTGCCTAAACACCAAATCCTAAGCCCTAATCATCAGTTTTCTCAGCGTATTTAATATGCTGAGTGTTGCTCTGTGCATGCGCATGTGGCGTGAAGTCAGAAATTTCGCTTGACACCGGTGATTCAGCCTCCAATGCTGTTGTAAAACGTTTGTAAAACGTTCTGTTTTGTCTGTTTTTATTAACCAGCGTTAATGCAGAATGTGTGTGTTTGTACTATGGACTTGATCGTGTCTGCGGGCAAAAATACATTATTATTATATGTGACCGTTTGCGAAAAAGTTGAACCACGGTTGAATAAGCATGAGACGTCATCGAATGAAATTTCATGAAAATATTCCCCCCGAAATGAAGAGCTGGTTGCTCCCCTGGTTCACGATAACCTTTTTTCCGAACTGTCTTCGTGGAAGTGTGGTGATTTTGGCTGATAGGCTTCATTTGGCATAAAGTAAGCATTTTTTAAAGAGTATAGATAAAACAGCTAGCATGAGAATTTTTTCGTCATAGTGCTGCCTGGAAATGACTGCGTTCAACAAGCTGTACCAACCAACTGCGAACCTTCGAGATGCATATAACATGTGGTCCACAATGACATATTGCTGCACAGACCGCATCGGGATCTCGAAGTAGGTCTGCGTTCTCCCATCCAGTATCCAGTATCGATGCATGGGTGATGACTTCAATTTAGTTGGCGGCGAATTGGCAGAGCACAGTAAAGATCAGTCATTTCGGCTTTGCGATTTCTATCAGCATTTTACGGGCATGTTTAAAAATAAAACGTATTGTTGAGTCCGAACACCGGTACGGTCATGGCCATACCGGACGAATAGGTTGCGCCGTCCTTGCTGAGATCACATAATGATAATGATTTCATTTGAAAAGACAGTGCATGCCATCAACCACATGAGAAAACTCGATGGAAAACATGAGTAGGTGTCATTTCTTATAAGGTTTCGAAGAACTAAAATGTGATTGGATTTGAAAACCGAAATGTTGTGATATACTGCTTGCCGCTAATGCGTTTTTGAAAACAAAAGATTAAGAACAATCAAATTTACCGTTTCATTGGGATCTTTCTTCAGAGAATCGCACGGCATGTAGTGCAGACTTAGAACTAATACATTCATGAGTATGTTGATCCCCAGCAATCCCATACACAATACATAATACAGTCCGAGATAAGGCCCAGTGGAAGCCGGAAACATGTCACCGACAGTGAGAAGAAAAACCTGCAATATCAACAGAAACATTTTTTGTCGATCGATCTTATGATTGATTGCTTACAGCAGATTAGTCTATTGCTTTATGAGATAAATATAGTTTGCGGAACGATCAGCTTTGTTTTTGACAATTATTGATTTACTTATGAGCTTTATATGTAAACAAGTAAATCCACTTGTGTTCAAGTAGATGATTTGAACAAACCTACATTGAAATGTCGTGCCACTGGCCCTTGAGCTGAGTGTGAGCACATCGCATTCGTATGGAATTTTGTCTACACCTCCCACCCTTTTTCAGATTTAGGAAAGCAACTCGTTAAGGGCTTTGTGCGTTAATCAACTCTTTGCAAGGAGCCATTTGCTTTTGCCTCTGAGCCTACGTAAACCCATGGACGCAATTATGTTGTAAAATGTGGGAGGAACAGCTTGGTGTGAAACCACTGTAGTCATCGGGTCGATGCAAAAGTGGCGTTTTATCTATACAGATTCCCAATCTTATTTGTAGAGGTGTTTTGAGAGCAACACTAATCACGCTTTACTTTATCCCTGCAGATGACTTACGTATCAATATACTTAAATTTGTTGTTGGACATGGTACTGTAGTTCAGCCTGGTTCCATTAATATCTTATTTGGATACAAACAAGCACAGCAATATAGTAGAAAACGTCAATTGGGTTTTATCAGAGCTGTCAGTTGGAGTGCACAAAATGCTTGCATTGGTCGCACGTGCATATCACTCTTACAGTAGAACACTTAAGTTTTCATGTATTTTATAAGAAGTGTGGGTTACAGGGCAATTTAGTGTCATGATCAAGTCGCTTAACGTTACAAAGACGATATATAATTTTCTTGCACATTTCCGTTTTTTGAAAAACCTGCAAATGTTTTTAATGCCACTGGGCATCATGCACGCAGCCCCAACCCTACCAAAATCTCCACTGATATCCTCTTACCAGCAGCAAAAACA
>Ga0210059_1002286_pt1 | contig 29883 bp, 25 predicted proteins | sample Ectturendosymbi2_FD_188042 | JGI IMG/M metagenome (GOLD analysis project Ga0210059, IMG submission 188042) | Ecteinascidia turbinata endosymbiont from Florida, USA - Sample 2 (SPAdes) (version 2) | ecosystem: Host-associated > Tunicates > Ascidians > Unclassified | place: Key West, Florida...
GTATCCTTTCAATCTCCCCTTGTCAGCCCCTGCATGCTGTTGGGTACCCTTTCGATTGTCCAAATATCGTTTGTCTAATACCTTTCCCAACATCAAACTCCCAAGCAGAATTGTCCAAGCCAACTAGAGAAGATTTCAATATATCCAAAAGAAAACGAACCAGAAGTCTTTCTCCATATATACCCACATACCAATCCAGCCTGCAATGTCATTTCTGCATACCTAACCATCTGGTGACCAGGCCCGCAATTAAGCGGAGGGCTTCGCCCTGAATATCTTTTGAATTTGTTGGTCGCCCTTGTCGTGACATACAACAAAAAAGGCTAAATGTATAAGCTATCTTTAATTCCTAGTCAAGTCATTATCTGTTGAGTTATAGGACAATATACAACTAGGTCAATACTTCTCCAACGTTTTGATGGAAAGCCTGTTTGCTAATGGTTGAAGACAGTCTTTTGCAAAACTACCCATCCTAAAACTAAGTCTCCACAATAGTGCTGCTGTTTGTTTTCGGCAATAACTTCGCAGAGGTTTGCCTGAAATGCAACTTTCTAACATTATAGGCTACGCTTGCATCTTCAAATTTTACGCTGTCTGTTTCTGAATACGCGACAACCAACGTTACAGTAAAGCCAATTAGTCAACGTTTTTGCACGAAACAAATCGCGGCTGTACTGTGGTCTCTCACGTGTGCAGCCGTTAAACTTCACTGTTTCACGACAGTGACATTTCTTGCAGTAAACCACACTAGATAAATGTCGTACAGAGGCAGTTAACAATCTTTTGCGATCTTTAGAAACTTGCAAAATGCTAAAGATCATTTTTGAAGTAAAAATAAAAAAAAAAGAGTCAGTGACACCACACCGAATTCTGTTTAAACATCAAGATAGCTCTGTGTAACATCTAACATGAAAAACTCTTCACACAAAACGTGACAATCGTCACATATAGTTTTGAAATCTCTCCAAATACAAAATCTACGAGAAAAAGCGGGGGGACATGGCATATTATGTCAAACTTGACCGAACCCGGTTAATAGCAAATTATCGAACATGTCAATAAGCTTTGAAGAGTTTACTGAAAGAACGACGACCTTTACCTCAGATTGACAAGCAACGTAGTTTCTTATGAACGAGTTGGGGATGAAAATGCTCAGCTCTTCCTCTTAGCATCATAAAAATGAAGAGGTATTCATCACCTTTCACGAAATGAGGAGGTGCTTTTCCGGTAATACGTTCAGTGCAGGTTGTCCTGGGAGAAAGTTTTTCTCTTCGCTACAACAACACCTTGTAATAGTCATAACAACGAAAGAATCAAGAGAATAATTTGAAGGCTAATCGTTGTGTTCACCACCATCTATCTAAGCCACAAAAAAGCAGTTTACGATATTAACTGATTGGCCATCTACAACTCATGTAATCGTTTTCATCACTTAGTTTCCACTAACAATCTAGGATTTAATTATTATCCGCAACACTGTAGCCTTGATCATTTTCTATACAATGCATGACGTCTCATCCTGACATAACCAAGCCAGCCTAATGTATCTCATACAACCGAAAAAATTTTGACATGGGTTGTTTTTCCAGGCATGTATTCCCTAACAAATATTTTACCTCCCGCAAAGAGTCGCTTAATTTGGGGAAGAACCTGTACGTGCCGAAAGAGCATTTCCACATTTCTGTTTTTTAATCTGTCAAGTTGTCTGCAGAGAACTTTGTAAAATACATTTATCTGTATAGCAGAGAATCTATTTGAATAAAATTGTAGGACTGTAGATGCGTAGTGTTACTTGAAAAGGATTTCCTATTAAACATTTGTTGATGAATTCAAACCCTATACCTGTGTGAAGACTAGTTACTTCAATAAAGCGTTCACACGCCATTACGATCTTGTTGCACAGACCGTGTTGAGTTGCTGGTCACACACGGACGAGAAAGTTAGAGCACAAAAAAAAGAAAAAAGGACTTTTTTCCTATTCATTGCTTCACAGACATGAATAACATCCGTGTAAACTTCCCTACTTTAATAATGCAAGTACTAAGGCTCATTTAGACGGCATTTTCCTTCTTGAAAAGAACCTTTCCAACTCTGGAAAATTCCTTTGCACTAAATTATCGTAAGAAAGTATGACGTATACGGTGAGGTCACCTGAAGGCTGAACAAACAATAAGTATCTCCTTAGCTGATCAATGTTACGACAGGCGCAAACACATTTATTGAGCAGTGTTTTCGGCAAACATGTCCATAAAATGAATGACCTTACGTCACTTGATGATACGAGGTTATTAATTAATCTGTCACTCGCAAATTCAGCACCGTGTGCTGGTCAAAAAAGAACGGAATGTAGTTCACTGGCAATCTCAAAAATAAATTTAGATAAATACCTATTGTCAATTTAATGCTGCAAAAATGCATTTAAATCAAACATTTTTGGAGATAACACTTAATTTTTGAAAAGTGTTAAAATGATACAATTTCTGGTCGTTCGTCTTCTGATGGTGTTTGTGGTGACAACATCAAGTTTGACGCACCATTCAGCAAATGTAATTTTTGTAATTGTTATTGCTTGATTTTTTAGATTAGTAATGGTGCCAAGCATCTACTATACTACAGCAAATGGCAATCGTGATTAAATGCACCTGAGATTTACAAATATTTCAGTGTAGTTGTCACTGCAAGTGTGGGCCTGTGTAATAGATCAATAATGTTTTATATTTGTGGTTTCTAAATATGTTGTTCATGGTGGGTGATTCTCATGTCTGAAATTCTTAGCCAATAGAGGAAAAACAAAGATGAGAAAATAACTGATATGAGTGAATCAAAGCGCTGTACTTGTTTTTGCACAATGAATTTGTTTAAACATTTATGTAACGTGACTTACTGTAAGTTGTGATTAGTTTGTTTGGTTGTGTTTGCCGATTAAAGTATTTTGCCGCATATTGTTTAAATGGATTTTCTACCTGTTTGTGTGAAATATTTCTGCCAAAATAAAAAAAATTAAATTTTTATTTTGATGTTTGTTTCCGTATAAATGGTTAAAAACTTCTCAATGAAAAATGTTCAAATTGGGCTTTGGCCGGTTTATAGATTTTCATAAAATGAAATAAGTATTGTTTTCTATACATTTCAAATTTGTCAGGTTTTGCTGCTGAATTTAAAGGGAATATTTAAAATGGCGTTGGCCTTTGCGTAAGGCATGTGCTGACTGGAGACGTTATTCTGCAACCTCTAAATAACCTTCGTCAATTACCCTCATCACTTTGCTAAGTGTGTTTTCTACACCACTGATGTCTGCGCTGTCGAAAATCAACTTTCTTACTTTCACGTTTGTCTAACAATGATTTCCGGCAGCCGCTGATCTTTTTGAAAGGTTGACTATTCGTAAAGTGCTACAGAGAAGCGGCAAAATTCGCAATATCTTATCTTTGTTCGAAAGATGACATTGATCGAGACGAGTTAAGAAATAAATGTTACTTAATATTCAATGCGCATTTTCTGCCCATTGCTCTGGAAAATGAGACTTTTATCACTGATAACAACGACGAAAGCTTCTGTGTTTGCGGCAACGTTTGCTGAGAACTGAGCCTTTATCTGAATGTCAGTCACAGAGTTTTTCAGTTTCTCGCTTTGTTTTGAGACATCACAGACAAACATCGGGAACAATTCCTTGCAATCTGCCGGGGTTATATTTGGAGAAGAAATCAACTCTCCAACATGGTAAAATTTTTTTTAGAATGCCGCGGCATTTCCATAAGCCCTTGAGAATTTTTGCTGAGTAAAGTTCATGTCGTCATAGTCAATCGCAGGATTACTTTTAGAGTTCAACATAACAAACATGCTGGTGAGATTACAGTGGTAACAAATTGATGGATTGCGTTGCTGGTTTCCAGATTTATCTGTCTGAAACGCCACGATTATCCAGCAAGGTTTCTCCGGGGCTGATTTCACCGAAAATCGCCAGGTGAAATTTCTCGTTTGTGGGACTGAGATAGAGTCGCATTGAATCGTTCGGTAACCGACTAGGAGACTTGATTTTGATTCAATTGTTTTGTAGAGTGCAAGTTTTTCTTGATCACGTGGAAGCACATGAGGCATATACCAGGAAAGCTTTCTTAAGACAACCTTTCCATCATCAGGTTCTGCAATTGCTGGAACGTCACCGACAGCCGCCACTGCTCCAGTTTTGAAAATCGCGTCATTATCACCCTTTCTTACGAGAGTGAGTTGATGTTTAAAACCGTAAACGACTTTCTCATAGTCATCAAAGAACCCAAAGATGTGTTTCAGCGGGATTCTGAATGAAAATGTTCCGTTCGGGTCAGGCTTTTGAATAACATACTGTTGTTGGGCTGCAAAACCTTTGTTAGTTTCAAGATCAGCTGTTGCGCCTGTATCTTTGAACCATATCTGGTTCAGACCTGTGCTTTTTTGAAAATCATCTGGAAATTTCAACAGCCCAAGCATCGTTGTTGCCTGGCCAGGGTGAAAGAGACTCTCAATTTCTTGCCCTGAAAGGTGATATTTTATGTTGGTGAAAAGATGCATCATGGCATTGTTTGTTAGCGTGATGACGTCAGCATCAGTGTAAACAGCGTCTTCAGCGTTTTTCACCAACTTACCGTCGAAAACCAGATAACTTTCACTCGGATGTGTGAATAAGTCTTGTGTTTCAATATTGATTCTAATTTCCCCAGGTCTGTTAAGGTCAGTGCCAGCGATTGGTTCGTAACTGTGATATTCATATTTTTCGATCCATTCATCAAGTTCAGGTTTTTCAGTAATGTTAAGAATGTCCATTTATTATAGGCGTTTTTTTGTTTTCACTTCAAAAATCAGGTAATTCCCTTAGTTTATAACTCAATACTCTGTTGAAATATTTGAGTTCTTCAATTTCTATTTTTAGTTCATCGATATTGTTTTTGAGGGCTTCAAGCTTGTCAAAAACATCCTTGATTTGTTCAGAATTGTTCATTTATAATATGTATTATTTATTGAACCGCCTGACAAGGTCTTGTATTTTGATCGCGCGCTGCCCCGACCCAGCTATCAAGTTATTTACATTAGGTGCTGTCACTTGTTGAGACCCTTGAGGTGCAAGCGGAGGTGTTGAAGACACAGGTTTTGATAAAATTTGTTGTGATTTGGGAGTCAACTTTGAACTCGCAAAATCAATAGCTTTTTGTCCAGCCTTTTGGCCAGCACTTCCAGCAATGTTCAAAGCGGTGTCGACAACTTGCTTTTTACTGATGAATCCTGACAAAAAGTCTTTGAGCTTTGAAAAAATCTCAGAGCCGCCGACTTGATATTCTCGTTTATATCCTCTTCTTACAACTATCATTTATTTAATGTAAGCATTAAGTTTTTATAAGCATCACGAGGCAAAATTTTTTGCCTCAAAAGTTCATCACAAATGCTAACGATTTCGTTTCGAAGACCTGTGTTTCCTGCTTGTTTCGAAGCCATCAAAAGTTCGAGTCGCTCGCACAAGGCATTTGGGTCAGATGGGAGGATGATACCCTGTCCAAGAGTTTCAAGTTCTTCTAGTCTTTGACGCTTTTTTTCATCATGTAATTGTTTTATGATATTTCTATATTTTTTACTACTAGGCGCTTTTACCTTTAGTTTTCCATTTTTATCCAATTCATACAGCGCACCGGTTTCTTTTAGTATTTCCAAATAGTTGTCTTTGTCTGTTTTTGTAGCATCTTTCATTTTTGGTTTTTCCATTGCAATTAAATCCAAAAGACCTGGTGTTCCTTTGTAAATTTTTCCACCAATTTCTAAATTATCTCCTTCAATTTTTACCCTTGAATTACCAATAAAAAAATCTATGCCTTTGTTTTTAAACCCATAGGTTTTATCACCATACTCCTTACCATATGATTTAATCAGATACGTTCCTATAGTTGGTCCTATATTAATTGGAAGAGGAGGTTCAGGAAGTGCTTCAGCTTGTGATCTCCAGGGTAATGTTTGTAGCGCTGGTGAATTTTCGATATCTTCCTGAAGAGGTTCAAGATTAGAAATAATATCTTCCGACGACTTTTGTTGTTGTTCTGTAATTGGTTTAAAGATTTTTTCAAAATCTTCATAAAGTGATTGTTCACCCAATCGTTCTGAGCGAAAATCATCTTGAATTTTTTTCTTGGTTTTCAGATATTCAGCAACAAGTTTGTCACGTTTTGACGGACCTTTAATTTTTAAGAAGCTCATTTATTGTATGTTCAATTTTTTGGACGTGTTTTGGACTTATTTTGGAAATTTTTGGACCTAGTCTAAATTAGCCTCGATAAATGAATACTTTTCTATACAGCTTTGGATCAAGGTTCATAATTTTTTGTAATTCTTTACATTGCACTGGTGTGAGTTTGTCGTTCAGAAACGCAGTGACTGTTGAGCTTTTTATTCCAAGACTTTGTTTTTCATTTGGCATTTTGTATTATAGTCTTTTTAGTTCTTTGTTGTCAACCCAAGAGTTGAAACTTTCTGGATACCCCCTCCATTTCACCAACGATTTCGTTTTGCCTTTCTTCACAATCTTCTCAATTCTGAAAACTTCTTGTGATGTCTTCTGAAGCTCTTGTTCATAGAAAGTCCCTTGAATTTCTTCACCATTGTAGTCAGTTATTTTATAAGTAACTGGGTTGGTTCTTTGAATTTTTGAAACGGTGAAAGCTTCTTCTGTCCAGTTTGGGGTGAAGCCCTTTTCAAAAAGCCCTTTCTTCTTTTGAATTCGGACTTTGCCACCAATCTTTAATTTTGCTCTCATGGGCCGTCTTGTTAAGTCTGGATAGAGATTTCTGTAAACAGCCACTTCATTCTTCTTTTTGCTCGCTTCGACAGGCGTCACTTTTGTTGATGAATGTCTCGTGTTGTTGTATCTCTCAACAAAGTCGTCAAGAAAGTCAATATATTTGTTGGTATTGTTTGCCGTGAAATACTTGAACATTTTTCTTTCATCGTTTGGTTCCAACGTTCGACCACCGACGATTTCTCCTCATTTTCAGTTGAGTAAAGTTCAACACCCAACGCATTCACATGTTTATTATAAAATTCTTTCCCTTTGTCCATCCAAAGCTTTTCTGGTTTTCTCTGTTTGAAAATTTCTTTCAACGCTTTCGAGACAGAAACTCCAGTTTTGTCTTTCAACGGAAGCATCCAACCCAACTTTGAAAACACATCAATCACAGTCAGGAGATACTTGATTCCACGGTTGAATTTTGAAAATGATTGAATGTCCACAAGGTCGGCAGCCCAGATTTTATCGATTCCGTTCACATACACTTTTCGTTTTCTGAAATTCTTGTTGATGGGTTTGTGAAGCTGGTCGGCTAGTTGATCAGTCCAAGTCAAGTCGTTTTTTTAACCCCCATCCGAAGCGCTTTTTCGTCCCGATAATCGTAGAAACAACACCTCTATCCACCCTTTCTCGAAGTGTGGGGTTATAAATACCATTAAGCTCTGTCAACATATTTTTATCACAAACTTCGTTGCAAGTTTTGTGTCTTTGTTTTTAACGTAGGAACTGTCATGGTGATAAGCTGCTTTGTCGACTCTGTTGATTGGTTTTGATCATGTCTTTGGAGTCATATCCTCATTTAGTCATTTGTTCAGCTTTGTGCCAGGTCCGGTGAAATTATGTCCAGGCATGTGCATTTCAAATGGTAAAGAATTAATTGTGTCATTGATAAACCCTTTTCCACTTGCGCTTATAAATTTTGACTTTTTCGTTCCACAAACAACACAGATGCCTTGAAGCATTTGACGGTTGTTTTTTGTTGTTTTCTGTTTCACGTCTCTCATTTCCGTAAATTTACGACATTTGACACAATATATTTGATTCATTTATTAAATGCTTCAATAAAATAAATGGAAATTAAAAACCTTTCATGGAATGAACACATAGCAAATAAAAACAATCACCCTCTTTTACCGAAGAGCCTGCGGGGTTTGATTGTGGGCAAATCAGGCTGTGGTAAGACTGTTTTGTTGCTGAATCTTCTTCAGCCAGGTTGGTTGGACTATTCAAAATTGTCAGTTTTTGGTAAGAGTTTGTTTCAACCAGAGTATAAAATTTTGAGAAAAGGCTTTGAAGAACAACTTCCAAAGGAGATGATCATGAATATCTTTGAAAACCGTGATGAAATACTGCGAGAACAAATTTCACCAAACGAGCTGATTCATGAGTTGGCAAAAAATCGAAAGACTCGCAGAGGTCTCCGAAGCGCAAGCGTCGACTCCAATGAACTGATTGAGTGCAGTTTTTACGAATCAGCTGATGATGCTCCAGACCCAAAATAAATCTCCTCTGAGCATAAAAATCTGATGATATTTGATGACCTCTTGCTTCAGAAACAAAACAAGTGTGAAGCCTATTACGTTCGTGGAAGGCATTCAAATTAGGATTGCTTGTATTTAAGTCAAAATTACCTCAAGCTTCCCTGCCAGATAATTCGAGAAAATGCAAATTTCTTTTGTCTGTTTCGTCAAGACCAGAAAAATGTTGATCACATTTTTAACGACCATGTGTCTCAAGACACGACGAAAGAAGAGTTCAAAAAGCTGTGTAAGACTGCGTGGTCGAAGCCACACAATTTTGATGCGATTGATTTGACCTCGCCAAAGAACTACGTGAAATACAGATCTGGATTTGACAATTTTTACATTTTTGAATAAATGACCGACACTGAACTTCTTGAAAAAATTGAGAGAAATACTTCTCCGAAAACTTCAACTCAGATTGTGGTTTCAGAGAATTCGACAAAAATAAAGACGACTTTTAACCTGCCACTCGAGTTGGATCGAACGCGAAAGCATGAGATGGCTTTGGTCAATCTCGAGACATATTATGCATTTCCAAACATCGATTCAAATAATAATATCTTCCGGTATTCGCCTGGGTTTGTAGAAGTTGGGAGAGGCGACAGAGATGACGGTGAAGATGCTTCGCGACTAAGACAGTGGGTTGATATTCGTATTCCGGAAGGCTGCTATGATGTGATTGACATTGCAGAAACAATAAAAATAGCAATGAAACGAAATGGTCATGGTGATGATGCTGTGAAGATTTCAGCAAACACAAACACCTAGAAAAGTGTCTTGGAAATTTCAAACGACTTTATCGTTGATTTCCTAGTGCGAAATTCAATTGCAAGTGTTCTCGGTTTTGCACAACAAATTTACAAAGAAGGTATTCACGAATCGCAAAATGTCGTCAACATCTTATCAATAAATTCAATTCTCATGAATGTGGACGTGATTGGTGGGTCGTATGTGAATGGAAAGACTCAAAACACAATTTACAGTTTCTTTCCAAACGTTTCGCCCAGATATAAAATCGTTGAGAACCCGAGAAACCTTGTGTATCTTCCAGTGGTTTTAGATAAAATCAATAAAATGGAAACAGTTGTCACAGACCAAAACGGAAAACAATTGAATCTTCGTGGAGAAAACCTGACAATCAAATGTAACTTGAGAGAAATTTAATTACATAATATAAATGAGTTATACTAATGTGCATGTAAACATTTCTGAAAATCAACAGCAAAAATTGAAACACGCCGTTGATACAAAGAGTCCCGTGAGCATTCGTCTCGGCTACGAAGATTTGTGTGGAAGTGATGTTCTTTTTTTGACCAATTCAGAAGTGAACAGAATGACAAAAGCCTATGAGAATGGAAAAGGCATCACAATAAAAATGAGTAAACGTTAGGTTGTTCACAATATGAAAACAGAGAGCGGGTTCCTTTCGATGTTAGCTGGTTTAGCCGCAAAGGCTTTGCCATTTTTGGCAAAGACCGTTCTACCAACTCTTGCAACTGGGGCACTGTCAGGTGTCGGGTCGACTTTGGCTCAAAAAACAACAAACAAGGCGATGGGAAATGGACTGTATTTGAGAAAAGGTTCAAACATCGCAAGAGTTGAAATGGACGGTCAAGGGCTGTATTTGAAACCATATAAAGGTTCGGGGCTTGGCATGGTTGGAGATGGTTTGTATTTGAAACAGGGGGGTCAAGTTATTACCGGTCATGGCCTTCGTCTTGGTCCAAATTCTCCTCTTAAGAACATACCAGTTCTCGGTTGGTTGTTGTGAGATTTGGATTTGAATTTTTTATTCCATTGAATAAAAAATTAACCCAAATTTATACAGACTACATGAAATTCATAAAATTGAAAGAGAACTGAATGAAGAAAAACTCAAACACTCTGCAATGATAAAAAAATATCATTGCTTGCTGAACTTTTGCACTGGCTGCCTTTTGATTTTTCAGTTTTGTATGTTGCTTTTGAACGTTGGGTTTTTGTCAAATTTCGAAGAAATCATCGGAACTATTTCTGGGAAGGTTTTACGTGGATTGAACGTGTTTTTTGTAAGTGCTTCAATTTTTCTGTGAGTAATTGAAAAATTCCTTTTCAAGAAAATACAGAGACATGAGAAACAAAAAACTTTGATTGAGATACGGCTCAACTCAATTCGTAACATGGTTTCGAAGGCGTTGTCGGACGATGAAATTTCCGCACCAGAGTTTGAAAAAATAACTTCTCAAATGATAAAATGGGGTGAAGCATATAGAAAGTTTGAAAATGTGGAATATGATAATTTGGAAATTGATAAACTAATGCCTAAGATGTTGCCGGGAAGGAAATCGGAAAGTTTTGTTTAGAATAAATGATTCAGGTTGAAAATATTGTTCTTCCAAACAAACCTTTGAGCAACTTTGAAATCGAAGACGTGGTGAAAAAGATTGGTTTGAAAAACTTTCGTGGTGTTTTCTTGAGAGACACTTTGCCAAAGAAACCAAAACGAAATGTGTGCGCAATTATGAACCTAGACGACACTTCTGGAAATGGGACGCACTGGGTCGCGTGGTTCAAGCGTGGAAACGATAATTTTTATTTTGACTCATTCGGATTGTCCCCACCAACTGAATTGAAAAACTATCTCAACAGGGGTGCGTTGTATCCAACTGAGCAAATTCAACCGATGCAAGCAGTTATTTGTGGCCTTCTTTGTCTTTTTGTTTTAAAAGAGATGCAAAAAGGAAAGCACCTCCAAGAAATAATCAACACATTTTGGTGATATAATAAATGCCTGTAGATAAATTTGGACGAAGTCCAAAAATGGGACAAAATGTTACAAATGTGAGTGGAGTTTCACATGAATATGTGAACAGCAACTTTTTGCGAAAAGGCCAAGCCATTGACATGTCTCGTCAAAACATTGTGAATCTTGGCTCGACGCAGGGTCCAATGGAATCAGTGAGGAAGAAATATGTCAATGAACATTTTTTCAAAAGAGGTTATCTGATCAATATGGATCAAAAGGCAATAAAAACGTATTGCTTCCAACCGAAGAAGGCGACCCGGCGAATAAGTCTTACGTAGATTAAAAAAGTGCCGGTGGAAGTGATTTGCATATGGGGGTCATTTAGTGAAAAGCGTGAAATGGCCAGAAGAAGATCATGACTTGGTGAATCGAGCATACTGTATGTTTATTTTGTAGCAGGCAAAAGGTTACCAATTGAAGGAGGTGAAATGACTGGAGACATAAATCTAAACGGTCATTCTGTAAGACACACAAAATACATGGAGATGAAGTGGTTCCGAAACAGTGGATTGAAGAATTTTTTTTGAATCGTTATAGCCCTGCGTCGACTATGGCAAGAGATTTAAACATGGATGGTCATCATATCTCATACCTGAGAGCACCAGAACAAAATCACCACGCAGCGTCAAAAGGATACACTGATACAAAGCTGTCGCTTCAAGGTGGGGATATGCAGGGAGGGATTGGTATGGGTGGAAACAGGATTTCACATTTGGGCGAACCTGAGCAGAACAATGACGCAGTCAGATTGAGTTCTGCAAACCATTTCTATCTGAGACGTGATGGAAGTAACTGGATGCGAAACGATTTATCTGTGGGTGGTCATAGAGTGACCGGAATGCCAAACCCTCAGAAAGACCAAGACGGTGTGAATAAAAGAACACTTGATGATTTGATACAAGCCCAACAGTTGTATTTTGAAGAACATTTCGTTCCTGCAGATGCCGTTTCTCAATTGAGAGGGCCGGTGAGTTTCAATGGACAAAAAATATTGAATCTTGGAGGTCCGATAAACAATGACGATGCAGTAAATTTGAGAACTCTTCAGAGTGAAATTTCACAAAACAATATGAGAGAATTGATGAATTGTATCAGACTTGATGGCTCCTCAGAAACCACAAACGATCTGACAATGTCGGATAATCGAATTACAAATCTTGTAAATCCTACAAGTCCAAAAGATGCAGCAACGAAAAAATACGTTGATGACTTAATAACCAATCCAGTTGCCGCCTCGAATATAAAACACAAGATAATAATCGAGCAATAAAAAGGTCAAAAATTCTTTTTAACAAGGTTTTACGCGCGTGTAAGTTGAATCATACCCACAACCAGGGTGGGGGAAAACCGGGCATTTGCATCCGCCTCGAAGTTTTCAGGCATCATTTTAGATTATATAAAAAAGGTAATGTTGATCTTTGGTTTTAGTGAAAGCCCCCGAACAAACTATTGACTACATGCATTGCAAACTGAGCTCCTTGTTTCTCTATGTTTCGGCTTATTCACAACAACTGCTTTCAATAGGATGTAGTTTACATAGCCTGCGAGTAAAGATAGCCTATTTAGATATCAAGAGCAAATTGGCCAACCACCATTTTGTTAACATTATAGCTTTTGAAAGTGCAATCCAAGTGTTGAATGGATTTGCTGCAAACGTGCGTAACCCTGCACCAGGTGTAAAAATAATCGGTGTGCGATGTGTTGCACAAGAAACTAGTTTCCTTAATGCAATAAATTGCGACTGATTCGCTCGGTGTGGGTCACTGCTGTGACTTTACTATTATTGCTGAATGGTGAGTGCAAGCTTGAATCATTGCAAGAAGATGGGAGCAGAACCAGCAGGAGATACCTCAAACAGCCTGCTGCAAAGCTAGAGCCTGTAATTGTTGTATCAGTCTGTTGGTAAATACATTTATATTATCTTCCTCAGCTTTTTTGCTATAAGAAATTTTAGATGAGTGGTTCTCAAAGTGAGCGGAATCATCCCCTTGGAGGCGATTTTGAGGGGCAAGGGGAAGATAGGGGGAAACAACACAAAGGGAGTAAAAACGCTAAACCACTAATCAAGTGTTGAATTAACTTCAATAGCCTACTGTTATGACATGTTATTGATTCTTGCAAATTTTAATTTACTATGATAATCCTTGGAGCTTGTTGTTCAAGCAATTTATCCGTTAAATTTTTACTCTGGATTGTCTGTGTGTCCGGCTACAGTGTGGATTATTTTCACAAGAATCCTGAACGTAATATTATGTCGTAATACAACTGCTTAGTTAAGCCATTTAATAGCTTGGTTCAGCTATTTATACTTCCATTAAATAAATTCTTTAAATTTACTAGCTTGTGTGTGCTTTATCAGGCTTGGGGGGCGCAAACGACGTGTCGAGAGTGTAAGGGGGGCGATGGAGCAAAAAGTTTGAGAAACACTATTTTAGATGTACACGCTCATCTATCGAAATGCCGAAGGGATACATGGCCAGAGAAAGTTTGGGAACACCTAGATTAGTCAAACTTACGTTTTTGTATTCAACGTTGCTGTGAGCCTGTGCACATCACTATTTGTTCAGCGAAAACCTTAATTTTTCACCGGTGCAAAGTTTTTGTTGCTGGGCTTGTGACCGTGCAGCAAGTACCTACGAAAAATAAAAATGGTAATGAAAACAAGCAATGCTATTGTTAACTGGAGTAATAATATTGTTTTTAACGATTCTCAAACACAATATATTTTTCATAAGACTAAATTGGTTCGATTGCAAAAAGCGAATTATGCAATTGTTTTCAGTTTAGTTAGTACAATCCGTGCCACGAAGCTCAAACTAAAACTTACTGCGACCACTTTTACGAAGATAGCATTTCCTCAAATTAATGACAATATGAAAGAAACGCCACTACGCCTATACGAAAAAGAAGGCGTGACGTAGCAAACAAGCGACATTTCATTACCAAGGTAAGTTGCAAGAACTTTTCCGTTCTGGTTTGAACGAAATGAGATAGACTACGACTACGCAGATTTCAAACAGCAGTCTTTTGTCTAAAGTGTTGCAGCGACAGAAGTAAAAGCACTTTGCGAAAAGCAAACGACTCTTGAGGACAGAATCGCTTCTGATACAAACTATTTTTGCAGAATACAGACAAAAAGAAAATTTGCTAATGCGAGTTATGAGCCGCATTATGCCGTTGCTGAGAGACATCAGATTTTTCTGCACATTTGCATGATGGTTCTGCAAAACAATCGGTGATTTTGTGCTTTTGTATGTCTAGTAAGAGATATTAATTGAAACAGCGTTGAAACGACCGCAAATGTTGTCTCCTGAGTGAAGTGCCTTGTGAAAGTTGACTATCAGACATAAAAATGCTTGAGAAATGCAGTGTATTTGAAATCAGTGTAAATATCGTTCGGTTATGGAGCAAATTCACCGTCTAACGACAAAAATACCGACCGATTTAGACGAAGCACTATGTCAGTTCATTCGACAGATGCTTTTCACCATGCGACAGAATTGGTGGGTACAGAGATATGGAGTTTTTGTCAGCATACCCAATCTTACTTTGCAGTAAGAAGAGGGTTGTCTTGATTCAGTTGTTGAAAAAGCCATCATGAAAATGCAGAAGAAAACACAACGGCATACGACAGGCTTAGCCACGCAGTTTATCGATTTTTTGCACGCCTTAGAATATCATCATATCAACTACACGCTGGAATGATATTTGCTACGTTGTTTCTACCCTAGGATAGGAAATTTTCGCAAAAAGTTTTGAAAATGCCGTGAGAGATTATTTCAAAAATATGTTTGCCCTGATACGAAAACAGCATATTATTTTTCGAAAACCCGTCAGAAAAAAATTTTTGTAAAATTATATAGGCAAACGCAACATGTTTTCAATAAGGTCTTGAAAATTATGTGAAAGCACGATAAACAAATGTAAGTTGAATTACACATAAGCAAATGCTACCTGCAACACTCAGCACTCCTGTGGTTTTATTGGAAATGAGCGAATGTTGCATCTTTATTTTTGCCGTTAATTTTTTCGGTCCTGGCTCACTGATTTTCTACTGCACCACCTGATGCCTGGATACTTGCAAGGAAAACTTTGTTTCAGCAGCAATACCTAAAAACGCCCTTCTGAATGAACGACCCTTCGCATTTGAGACGGTTTTTTTCGTAAGAGCTGCCGTCACGGCTTTCATCATATGCCTGAACACCAAAAAGGAGCGAGTGATCAAAGCACATTGGTGATTGGATTTGCGTGTAGCTTTATACTCCAGGATTAAAATGTTGAAAGCTCATACTTATTTTCAAATCTGTCAAAATAATTCTGGTCCGATTTGCAAATGCTGTTTTGCCCAATCGGACATGTTGGAAAAAATACTTGCAGAACTTGTAAGCCGGATTTTACGTAAACGTTTGACTTGCTTTTATCAACGTCGTTTTTCTGTTATGCTACCGGAACGTTTCCATGATTGGAAATAATTTGCATAACTTTGGTCTACGAGTAAGTTCACGTCAGACGGAACAATTTCACAACAAACATCAGAATTGTTTACTTGCGTTCCCGATAAATTTGACGGTGTGTGTTGCTGTTGAAAAACTTGTACAGTCTACTCGGAACTGCAAAAATGTGTATTCACGATGTTGGGTCTCAATTGGTTGGCGTTCACAAACTGAAAATTGGTCATTGCCGCAATCTTTTTTGCTTTAATTGAATAACTTGAATGTGGTGATATTATTATCACGTGCTATTTTTTCCGAACGTCAAAGCACTTTAACAAAAACTTACAATGGGTTATGCACACAGTCAAATACGCTGAAGTTGAACCAAACTAAAAAATGTCATATTGACATATACATAAAAACAAAAACTGGAGCTACACACAGAGCCATATTAAAGGGTAGAGGGGCCCGGGGCAATTTTCACTGGAGGGCCTCGATGACGTATTTTATGACGTCATTGTTTGTATAATTTATGTTTTTGCTGATTCGCAACGTTCTCGTTTGCTTTTCCCACTAGTCGATTATGTGCCTGCCGTATAAACTCGATTGTTAGCAGCCTTTGATGGTAAACCGCACGAAATCGTGTTAAAAATTAATGTAAGCTGCCCTTGATTGTAAACCGCACTTGAACATAGGTTACCTAAGCCTCTCAGATGCATTCGCGACGTTCACGTACTCGTGCGTTTCCCGTATGCTTACACCACTACAACTGCCTTCTGTTTATCATAATCCTGTCTGTGCGTCATCTATATCCTTCGATGAAGTAAAAAAATAAAAAAATGTAAACCGCATGAAAATGATGAAAAAAATTGATAATCTGTGGTTTACAATCGAAAAATTACGGTGCTCAACCGCACATACAGTTAGCTGCGAGAAGAGAGTTTATGATATAAACACTAAGTGTATTCTTCCTATGAAAAAATAATTCCACAGGCTACCAGAGAGTGACTCGGCAAGAGACAACATTGACCCGAACAATAAGCAAAAAACAGAGATTACAAACAAAAACACCGGAAAATAACATGTCAATACGGCCAGCCAGTCTGAGTGTAAAAAGTGCTTCGAAACTTATGTCGTGATTTTCAACTACATTTTCAGGTGCTCTGGTTAACGCCACCATTTCAACGTTGCTGCTTGAAAGCTTTGCGGAAAAAAAGAAACATTTCAGTCGCGGCGTGTTTGCTAACACTGCCAGATTCTTGCGCTTCTTCTTAGAAACTTTGTCATATCTAGCTCCTGATGGGATTACAGATTTCAGCATCGCGCTGACTAAACACTGCAATCTCGCTTTCTGCTCTTTCGTTCTAAGAAATCGACTGATCAAAAACCTTTTCTGACGGAGCACGCAATAACATGTGGTGTAAATGGCTTGACTAGCTTCATATGTTTGATGTAACGCAGCAATAGTAGCCATCGGAAGAAAAGTGCGTTTCCACCATACATTACCTTTTATGACGAAATAAAGGTCGCAGTTCGGCTGCGGCTACCTCCAAACAGCACAAGAAGTTACGAAATCATTGATACCAAACAGCAACAACAGCAGAACTGGCTTTGCTGCAGCACACACATAGTATCGTTTTCGCGACATTTGTGCTGTAGGCGTGATGCACGAGTACATAAACACATGCCAAAAGAACGATTATTAGGAAAAGTTATAAGCAAAATTGAAATATATTTGCATTGAACAAAACCGAAAATATTTACATTCAGTTGTGATTACTATAACTGGCAGAAAGTGAAACTTGCAGAGAAATCATTAATGATACTCAACGCAACATCGGAATATAGAGTTGTATTCTTGTATCTCTTTTGAATCACGACAGTTTTTCAAACGAATATTTTATTTGAAACAAATAAATGTCATCACAGAGAGCCCCCTTAGAGCGGAGGGCCCGGAGCATTTGCCCCCGTTGCCCCCCCCTTAATCCGGCCCTGGCTACACATGCAGTGAAGTACTAACTTAATCCAGTGCAGCATTTATTCCAAGCATTCAACTCACTTTTACGCAGCTTTACTAGCAGAAGTAGCCTATCTTTCCAAGTCCGAACTGCTTTAAAATTGTTGATGATGTTGATTTCTTTGAACTAAAATGGAACCGATCGTCCAGGGGTCGTCCATAAATAACGTCACACACTAACGGGGAGAGGGGGTCACCAGATTTGTGACAAATTGTGACAAGGGGGAGGGGAGAGTCAGTAGTTTTGTGATGTCACACGAGTCGTTTTGATATGCATGCTACACGCAGTCATACCAGAAAGGAAAGGTGTGGAGGCCAAAATGTTTCTATTCCATTTACAATAGTTTTCTGTTGCAACCAGTGAGGAAATTTTTGTCGATATTGCTAATGGGTTAATTGTTTTTGTAGTATATTTCCGATAGTCTGTCAATCTTTGTTGGATTTACAGCTAATGGCTAACTATATTGTTGTACTGTCAATGTAGCCAAAGCTCATTCGACCAAATTTATTGACTCCCAACTCCATCTACTGGACCAAAAAGTTTTAGATTTCGACGCCCGATTCTGTGCAGGATTTTGTAGTTGTTTGGCAAGCATTCCACAGTTTTATTCTCAATGTCTGGCAAATCAATACAGGCTAGCTCTGGAATACCTGAAGTTAAAAGCGGGCTTCATCTTCCCTTCCATCTCTATTTGGAGGTGCATTATTAATTAAGCTTTCCACTCATCCTGAAAAACTTCAAAATCATTTCCTATAATTTACATTTTTATTTTTGAGGTCAAAATTGTTGCAACATATGCAATTGCCACCACCACCTTCAGTATGAGGGGGATTTTGCGCTGAACCCAATTACAGTAAACAGTTTGAAAGTCATGACTCATAAAAACATAACAATGCTTCAAACTGGTTTCCATTTTAAACAGACCCGTTTATAACAGACCACGCATAACAGACCATTCAAAACAGACCACGCATAACAGACCATTCAAAACAGACCACTTTCATAACAGACCATGTTCATAACAAACCATAACTAAATGATTTCATATGACCCAACAATTTCAGTGGTTCGTTTGTTTTATCTAGTAGGATGTTTTGTTTTATTTAGCAGACCAGTGAATGTTTTCGTTGAGTGGCGCTGACTTATAACCATTCGGTAGTTGCAACAGTTTGTTGAAACGCCATAACCTCTGTGGAAAACATAAGCAGTTGTGGACCTCAAAAGTCCACTGTGATTGTTTCATTTTTGCGTTTACTACGCACAGATCACAACAAAAAAGTGAAGCCTCCCGTGAGTCACGCGCCGATCTCGGAGGAAACAGCTTTTAGAAAAATTTATTTTATTTTGCCTATGCAGAAACCATCATTAAACGTTTCTCACAAGGAGTTATTTTCCTCCTGTGTTGCATTTGCACGCCATACTTGTTTTCTGTATTGTGAAATCGTTCTCGCAGAGAGACTATACTGCAAAAAGTTCCTATGTTTTGTTTTTGCTTCAATATTACAAAGCGACCACCACATTAAATCCGTGCACAGGACTGTAACCGCAATCAGTCATTGCCAGCATTCGCACAACGTAATTCATTCGTTTCGGTCTTCAACAAAGTAGAAAACACTTTGCTTCTTAATTTTTGCTTAGCAATGTGTGCAGTATTTTCGACGTTTTACGAATAGAATGTTGATCTTGTCACAACGTGCGCAAATCAAATCTACAAAACAGATGAAATTTTTGTCTAAGCAGACACAAAATAGATGGAAATTTGTAATTGCAACTGTAAGGGGGTGAGGGTGCCAAAAGAACAAAAAGGGGGTTTTAAATACTTGTGACGAAATGTGACAAGAGGGGGGAGGGTGTACATTTTTGCCCAAAATAGTGTGACCTCATTTATGGACGGCCCCTCAGGTCAAAAGTAACCTGAGCTAAATCTTTCCTGATGCTGCTAGATTATCTCAAAAAAAACATCCAAAGTCAACACAAAACAGTGAGAAGAGCAGTTACTACCAATGTGTGCGGACGGAAAAGCTCAAGCGAACTTTTTCCTTTGGCCACCACTCACGCCAAAGTAGCGAATAGCGATAACAGTGAAGTGCGATAGCTCGCTACCGCATGCGTTATTTTTTTCAAAAAGGAGCGGCGCTACCACTTTCGCTCCTGGAAAATGGCCTCGCTACAGTAGCTCGCTATTTTAGTAGCTCGCTACTGCCCACCTCTGGCGTTATGTTTAGCATTAGGTTTAGCTTTAGGTTTAGCTTTAGGCTTAGCTTTAGGTTTAGCGTTAGGTTTAGCTTTAGGTTTAGCGTTAGGTTTAGTGTTAGGGTTTGGGGTTAAGGTTAGCCTTAAGGTTAGTGTTAGGGCTGCGGTTAGGGTTAAGGTTAGGTTCAGGGTTTATCTTTTATGTCTACTTCGTTTCTGCCATAGCCTTTTGCCGCCGCCATCTTGGCGGAAAAAAGACACTGCCTACTTTATATTACGGGCCTGTCCGGGCCAGAAAAAAAGTTGTTGTTTAGCATAAACGGGCCTGGCGGTTTCTTGTTAGCTTCGGGCGGGCCGGACTGCAAAAGTGCTGGCCCGTGCCATCTCTAGGAACCATATTTCGAGTCATCTTAGGGCTGCTGCCGTTGCGACCCTACCCATAGGAAAATCGGGCATGAAAATGTTTAAAAGAATGGGTGATAGCTTGAGACGTGTTTGAGTCAAGACAGTTGTGGATTAATGCAGCGTTGCGGTGTCTGTTACAAAAATAACCACGCTGAGAAAGAGGCGTACAATCGTTCGTACGAGAAATGGATTTTAAGTCTAATAGGGACGTAACCTATAATAGCTTGAACCATCGATTTGCCCTAAACTTAAGACTTACCGTAATTTCCTTTAGCCTGAAATTTAGGATGCAGACGAAAATCTTTCTGACAATACGTTCCTTATATGTTTTTCCTCAAGTTTTCGACCTCCACTTGGATACCAAAAAAATATTTTTGCTTCGAACAAAAAATTGCACTCCACGCAAAGCGAGAACCAACGAAACGCTTACATGTTGGTCAAAGGAGTAATGCGTTGAGCGCAAGTGGAAACACTTATTACCGTGTGAATGGAAGCCTTTGATTCATATGAAAATCAACATGTAGCAATTATACGATGCAATTACCTGATCCCGCTTGGGTCAAGTCATAAACTGTTTTGGAATGTTTGCCGCAACGCTGTATAAGGACATGGAGGCAGGGAAACATTAACATTCGTGTAGCCTTGTTTATATCATATATACGTTGCAAACGTACTGCAAAAAGTTCAACGTTGTGGACTTGTTGACGACTACTTGCACGTTGCTGCATCTTTGTTCGCTCAGTGAGCAACCACAAAAAATTTTGCTCAGTCAGAACAGTCTTCAAAAACAAACGTCTTTGTTCATTTACAATTTTGCTTTCGATGCACAGTTTTCGGTCAATTTCGGGGCAAAAACTTCATTTGTACAATTTCCAAGTAAAAATAAATCAGTAATTTTTTCCAAATACTGATTTTTTTCACCAAAACAATTGAAACAAATGTATGCAAATTATCGATAATAAGACCAAAAACTATATTTGAACTGTTCAGAAAACGATTAGTTTGCTCAAGGTTTCTGAGGAAAGTGACAGCACATTTTTTGCAACGTACACGATTTCTACCTCTCGCCATTTTCAATTGTAATTTAAAAAATAAACTTAATTTCCACCCACCATGGCGAAACACAAAGTTGGTTTTCTGGGAGGCTCCGGAGATGATGCCGGTGTAAATTTTTGTAATATCTGTTTGTCCATCTTTCGACCAAACTTTACGAAACACACATACGGCTATCGGGCAACAGATTGCGTGGGAATGAGATTTTGTTGTTCAGTTTAAAACTGTAACTAAGAAACTATGTGTCTTCGAAGAGCAGCAGATTGGCTGGGTAATTGGTTTGAGCCGATTAGGGTCTTTCACGATCAGTGTTATGTTTCTGTTGTTCCTAAGGACTTTAAAGACAAATCAATAAAAATTCAGTGACGAGAATGCGACGAAACCAAGAGAGCAATTTGAAAATCGCAGCTGAGTTTTATCAGGGAAATGCCTACTTGAGGAAGAGTTATTCCACATATCCATTGTCAGACCATGTTTTATTGGCACGTCAAGCCTTTGCTCATCCAAATGATTTCTTTGAACTTCTACTTGAACTGATGGATTGTACAACGATTTATTACTTCAGCAAACACTGTACGTCACAGAATGCTAATAGAAAAATACCGAGTAAATTGATTGTTCCAACTGAAGTTCGCCTTGTGATAAGTTCGAGTCAACCCAAGAAAATCAAACGGTTGCAATAAAACATTTACTGGTGATAAATGACCATTCGTTTAGCACCATGAGCAAGAGCAAGATTAGAAGAAAATTTTGAATTGCTGGAGGTAACGCCATATATATTTATGCCAAGAAAGAGTTAAATCCGTGTGCTCACAATTACAGCAACCGTGAAATGGCAGCGACATAATGTGGTATAGCTTATTACCAAACAAAGTCGTGACAGTCCCACGACAATCTACACTTCGACTAATATAAGATAAATTTGATGTAACTTTGATTGTGCAATGGAAACAAATGCCTCGAATTTACAATGAATAGCATTGTGTTCTCAACAAAAGGAAAGGCTCTGGTGAATATGTGGACTTTGCAGTCTCCATATATGATAGATTTTAAAAATCAGAATTGCAGAAAGTTCAAATAAAAAACTTATCAAATTTTACTTATATTGAGGTTTCATGTGTTGGTAATCCCTTCGCCTACCGACAAATAGATGGACGTAACAAACCACGAACAGACTTATCATGACTTTCTATTAGTATAATCAGGTTTTTTAATAAATGAAACCCTGCATGACTCGTAAAGATCAAATGGTTTAATTTTGTTTGAACAAAAAATCCAAAATGAAGATCAGCGTTTCTTTGGGACTGTAAATGTGGAAAAAGGTCAAAATTCTTATTTGATTTGTTGTGGCAAAGTTATTCTGATATAAACATTAAATGATGTCCACTTGGTTTGTTTCTGGTTGGTTTCTTACTGGTCTACACTCATTACAACATTTACCAATTTTATTGGTTTCAAACAAATAAAATTCATGCATCCACACGAAACAAAAGTGAGATAAGAAAACATGCGCATTGAGACGTGGTGATCGAGCACTGAACTCAAAAGTCTCGCTCAAACTGCAACAAGAGTTTGAAACAATCGGCAATTGTTTTTATCAATGGCATCTGCTTCTGGTTTCCATAGCTTCCTTTCGTCTGTGAATGTTGAACTTAAGTTATAAGGGTAAGCAAGAGACTAGCTGCGTCAAAGTTCAACATACAAAGGAATAAATGCGTTCTTATTCCCAATTAATGTGACGCTGTTGATATACAATGTTTTTCGGTGATGTAGTCGAGACCGTAACCTCCGAGACCAAGATCGAGACCGAGACCTTGCTCAAATTTCGAGACGAGGCCGAGACCGAGATGTTTTCATAAAAGTCGAGACCGAGACCTGGAAGTTTGAGACCGAGACCGAGACTGGAGACCTCACATTTCTCTGTTGGTAATTGAAGCTAACTCCTTGAATAATGCTGCAACAAAATATCTGGCACATTGCCAAATATCAAGATAATAAAAATCATCCGAAATTTGTGCAACGGCCAAATACTGCAAACGTTTATTTTCACTTTCCTCTTAGGAATTAACAACCTCAAGCCTGTGGCCTTATTTACAAATTCTATGAAGAAATGCGTGGACATTGAAAATGTTGGCTGCGTTAGCGGGTCTACGCATTTTTCACTCGAAAAATGTCGGTGAACCCCTTGAATATTCGAGGTGTTTGCCGTTGCCTTGTTTCAATAAATTTGTTTTGACTCAGAAAAAATTTAATTGTTTTTTTCGTTACAAAACAATACCAACCCTTTTGTGTAAGGACAGGAGGTGATGCCTTGACGAAGCTCCCATGTTCTGGTCTCCTACCTAGTAATGAAGTAGGCCTATGTTATTTAAGAAAGTGGAGAAGAGGCGAATCATGACTTTTTATTTTGAAACAAGCACAGTCGATGTAGGCGAGTGTATACAGCCCCAGCAGCACTGGTAAAAACAGCACAGTAAAGTGGTAACTGCACAGGAAAGGTTACTTTCCATCATTCAATTATTTGTCAAAATGTTTCGTCGTTTATATCACTTGCCAATGAAGTAACAAACTTTTAAAGTTTTTTACTATCTACCACTGACCTGTTTCACTACATTCGTTTTATTTTAACACTGGGCATCTCCACTGACACTCAAATTTCTTCGCCACATATTTCGTGTATTTTGGCTAACAAAGCTTTGGCACTTTTCGTAACGTTACCTACACCTTTCCTAATTACTTTTCTCCTCACACGGCAAGTAATTGATTAAGAATTCTCCAAAGATTTAGAATAAAAAGGTGATAAATTTAGAGATTTAAAAAAACGAAAGCACTACTTTGAATTTCAAAAAGCAAAATTGCAGCTAATTTTTCATCCATCCAAACTTGCTCACTCTGTCCAAAACAATTTTTTTAAATGTTGCTCGTGATTCTCCTGTTGACGCAAAGAAAAACATATTTAGGCCTATTAGAGTAATAGACTTTTTTGGAACAAATTAGATTTACACTTTGAACCAGCGAGGTAGTATCCCACCGCATGCTCTACTGCAGTGGCGTAGCGATGTGAACTGTCGCCCGGGGCCGACCATAACAATGCTTCCTCTTTCCACTCCTCACATTTGCTTAAAAAAATATAAAATGAGAGAAAATCATGTATCGTGTTTATTATATAACAATAAGGAATACGCTAATAAAGCATCTTGAACATCACATTTAAATAAGCACAAACTGAAAAGGGTCTTGCTTTTAATCCTCGGTTATGGATCTTACTTTATCTATTTGTTAGCCACCCTTCTCGCCATTACTTTTCCTATTTTTTCTGCCTTCTTTGGATATGCATGTATGTATGTATGGCTAAATAAATAGCATAGCTGGCACACAATAGACTGTGGTTCAGCGGGAAAGTTTTGTTTTTTGCCATTACATGTGAATCAGTTGGCACCATGGATTCGATGTGTTTTCCATGACAACAACCAAGTGCACAGGGCTAATGAAGCCCCGAAGCAACTTGGGTGTGCTTTTTTGTCTTACGTAGAGCAAGGTGCTTGTAGTTTCAATTTTTTACAACTGCGGTAGATCTTTTGCAGGTAACCATTGCCTTCGTATTGAAGATTTTTTCATTCTCTGATAAAAAGAAAGTATTAGATGTTTTCGACAGGCATTGTTGGGATGCAGCATACTGCAGCAGAATGAGCGAAGTTCGAGATTACCGGTGCAGTTGACCAGCAGTGAAATGGTGCAGCGCCTTCCTGCTGATTTTATGGCTCTATGTATAATCCTAGATTTGCTACTTTTTCTTGTCAAGTTTTTCTGTTTTCAAGTTTTTCAGAATTTCCATATTTTTACGTTAAACTGATATTCACAACTGTTCCAAATTTCCGTTTTTGCTGGCACACGTAGAGTTTTCGCAACACCTCATGTCGGTTAGAAAACACAGAAAGGCCGTAAAGCCTATGGCAGTAGGTACGTCAAAGTAACTGATCAGCCATGACGCATTATTTGCTCTCTGTATAAAACTTTCAGGAGCAAAACGTTTGCTCAAGAGAGTTCCGAGGCATTTTTGAACTTAAAAAGCCTGCATTACGCAGAACAAAAAAAAACTTTACCAGCGTGTTTTAACAAAGTGCTTTGAAAAGCACTTCCAGAAAACGACATGGTTTTATTTGGCTTCTCAAAAAAAGAAATTTTTTGGCACTCTCCCACCTCTTTTGAATAAGCCTATGGGTTTCATAACAAAACTTTTGGAAAACAGTTCAAAGATAGTCCTTAGCAAAGTATTCCCAGCCTCTCGTTGCAGAGAATACGCGCTGCGGTTTCGTTGGTACATGCACATTTTTTATTGAATTCAGTATAAATTTTAAACGGGGTAGAGGGCAAATTGTTTTCTCCATCTCGCAAACAACATAAAAACAAAGAAAGCTTAGCCACTGACCTCTTTGAACGGCTAAATTTTGAACAATCATTTTTTAAACCGTTTTATTAAGGAAGTCTTTGCATGCAAAACTTCATAAACAATAACCTATGCAAAGTCTCGAGACGAAGAGCGTTTTATAAACGTCCTGTAAGCGGATGAGCTAATACTCGTCTGCAGCGAAGTGTTTCCAAGCTTTGTGCTGGACAGGCTCGGCGTGGATTCAAGCTTGAAAAGCACGTCTCTAAAGTTCAAACCAAAATAAAAATACAGTGGCAACATTTACATGATCCACAAAAAGTAATTTAAATCATATTAAGAAACACGAGACTTTTGCCTAACTTGACGAACAGCTTGGCCATATCAAAATAGATGTACCACAGCTCTACTATCATGAAGAGTTAATTTGTTTACAAATAAGAATTGTTTTTCACAATTAGTTATTCATTTTCATGTATTTGTACGCAGCCTTATTTTTTCAACTTTCTCATAACTCTCCGACAACCCCACCGTTAAAACCCTTATCATCTGCGGCAAAATATTAAACTGTGTTTCTGAATCTGCTGCTTTAAAAAATGATATTAAAAACAAACAAAATATGGAATTAGAATTAGTTCATCAATAAATCAGTTATTAATGATCCTGATTACAAATGTACCAAGTTGAAATTTACTTTCTGATTGAAACTAAAACTGACGGCGTTGATTGCAACCTTGAACAACAAACAAATTGCGATCTGCATCAAACCTCTACTGTGAAAGATTGTTTGGAGCAAACTTAAAAAATCATATTTCAGAATTTTTGCAAAAACGAAGGTGTTTGTTGAGTGAAACGTTCTTGTTGCTGTGCTGCCAAAAAGTTGTTTTCCTAGTAGATGAAAAAATTTCACAAGATGTATGTCATCCTTTAAAAACATTGTTCAAAATGAATACACAATTAGTTGCAAACACCGTGAAATTCGGTATTCTTTAAAAACAACAGTTAACGCTGCCAAGTAATTAAAACCCACGATCGATTCAACTTGGAGACGCGACCCAAATAAAAAACTCTTCGTTTCGCAAAACGCTGGCGTGTAGGAAGCTCCACACAACGCTAAAGAAAAAGTCGTAAAAATTTGAACGAAGCACCAGGAGTCGTTTCTTTTGGAGTACAGTGAACTTTTATTGCTTGTACAAACATGCCACGTTGAGAGAACTATAAATGATCAGAAGGATTCTGAGTTGACTGTTTTTCGGAGCAGAAGTTGAGGCTGAGTTGAGTCAATCAAATTGATACCACACAGAAATGAAAACTCTTTTTTTGGTTGGATTTCTTCTGGTTTGTACTGCTTCTGGTTATCGTTTAGGTGAACGTCGTGAAAACATTCAAAGAGATATGGAGGTACAGCTTGGTCGAAGACAGATTGTGTTACTGCTGAAAAAGGCTTTCCCGCTAAATAAACCCATTCAGCAAAACCAAGTCTCCATCTAGATTATTCTATCAAAAAGTGGTTGATCAGCATGTACGAACTTTCAGCAGTATTTTTTTGGAACATATGCTATCTTTGAACATGTTGATAAACCTACGAAACTGTGAAACCAGCAACAAAAAACAAATAAATGACAGGCTACTACTCCTGCGTTAAACATTCAAGAAATTGTTCAATGCCTTTAAAGCTGACAGATAGTTCAACGAAAGCTTGATGACGCAAGTAGTTCTTCAAGAATATGCATCTGTGTAACTACAAACAACAAGAAATAAGAAAAAACAGTTTCTGCTAATTTTCGTAAAACATTTATGTAAATAACCAAAGTAAGTTTCTCATAAAAAACTAAATTTTCCTAAACAACCTTTCTGAACGTGCAACACTGTGCACTGTGATGGACTGAAAGCTGAAAAAACAAGAAAATATCTTTTGTGAAAAAATAATGAATGTTTTTGAACATAAGTGTTTTAATATTTGAAAGGAACTGTTATTACTGACAATTCAAAATAGTTTGCTTTTTTCCAAAAACGTCCGTGATGTTCGTTTCCTCAACAAACCTCCTTGACTCACATCACATCATTCAAACTGCAATAAAGCGGTCACGTTTTGCGTTATTTGAAAATAGATAAAGAAATGAGGAAGTACAACTAGAAAAAATGAAAAATTAAATCATTGCAATTTAAAAAAAAATTCCAATGCTCCTTTTATAGTCTTTAATTTCTTGTACATATCCATATCTCCAAACTGTTTCAGGGAATACATCTTTCAACGAGAGCTCGGGCTCAGCTGCGAGAAGCGACCTCGGTAGCCATTAACCATCTATGCATGAAAGAAGACCTCGACCCAGAGATTTTCAGAACTTTTTGTTTACCTGTCGAAGCAACTGGGATGGACAACATCAGTGCAAGTAAGTGCACTTCATGTCAGTTTGATATCAATTATGAAGCAAGGTTGTGTCTAGTTTGATTAGGTAAATATATATTACAAATATCGTTTATGCTGCAAACAGCAATGCTGTTTTAGTCAGATTTATCAGCTCAATGGTCCAAAATTTCTCTGCAAGGTATAGTAGCACATACAGTGAAAATACTACTTTTTTCTCTGTTTCTCTGTTGTTTTGGTCCTTTATGTTGCGCAGTATAGTTTCGCAACGTGGAAAGGACTGAGCGGAAATATATTATGAGTCGAAGTGAGTTTTTCACAATTGGCACCTTTATGCATTTTATGTTTCTTTTTGCATATAACTTCTATCAAAAATCACATATGAAAGCCGTGAAAGAAAAACAGGTTTAAAAAAATCCTATCATTCAGTTTGTTTTTTTTTTACAGTGAGGAAGAGATTTTGCTTGGACTGTCACATTGCCGATCCTATATGTTTTATCAGCTGTCCTCAGTGATGTTGCAGAATGTTTACTATGGACAAAGAAACAAATCTCAGACGACCAACAAACTCAAATACTCTCTGAACTTTTTTGTCGTTTTAGCGTCAATGAAAATGAAAATCCATTTTCTGCATGCGCTTTGAAGATAAATTCCACCACACTTTTTAATCGTCGAAAATATACGCTTTTGCTGGAGAGGATGTTGGTTGTGACGTTGCGGTTCAAGCCTTTTACTCAGATGTAGCGCATTCAGTAGCCCTGAAAATACAATTGATGTCAATTTTTACGATTTACTGCTCTTTGACGCGAATGGAAAGACGCTCAAGACACGTTTGGCAAACGATAGGCTTCTTTGAAGTAAAATAATTTAAGTCTTTATGTCCATCATCAAAACGATATTAACCTTTAGGTAAGTTTAATTACTATCACCGGCAAAAGTCAATCGTTAAACAACAGCTAAACAATCACAGGTGTGGTTGTGCAGGTGGGCTTATGAGAGACGTGGCATTTCAGCTTGATGGAAAGCAACAGCAGAGTTCATTTGTTGATGTGTCTGTATTTCTGAATATGGCTCAGGTAATAGATATGTGGTGGGTCACGCAGTGCTATCTGTTGTTCATTCTGTCGCTTCACATTTTTAATGTACAAAAATTTGAAGTATTGCACTAACGATTAATCAACTTTGTCTTATGTGCGGTTCATCTCCGTTTAACATTTATTTGAACTGTTGTCAAAAGGGCGCACTCTTAAAATACATTGTACCCTTTGTACGTCACAATCTAAATCTTTGCCCAAGCAGTCAATTTTCTTCCCACAGCAAATAATTTTATTCTCAGCTCGCTGCTGGAGTAGGCATTTTGAATTGACTAAAATTAGGGATATGGAGCTGCAGTTCATTTTTAATCGAATTGTGCAGCTACGAAAAACTTACCTTGATTTCATATAAAACTTATCTCTGCGCTTTTTAGAAACAACCTTTAGTTCGCCATCACAACCGCAAGTTGCCCTTAAAACGGGGTTTGTGTGTTTTTTAAGTGTTTATGTTCGCAATTCTTGCAACATTTTATTTCAGAACACTTAGCTCGTTCATGACTTCGTTACATATTTCTGCTGGTGACTTGTCACGTCTTCCATCGTTTTAGATTTTTGGCATTTTATTTTTCACAGTAATTAAAAGTTTGCAGAAATTTAGAGAGCTGACTCAAATGATTACAGCAGGGGCGCAGCCAGGATTTTTCTAAGGGGGGGGCTGAAGTTATGGAAGCAAAAGCCTTGTAAAGGAAAAATTGCTGTGATTAGAATAGTCAAGAAAAGCACTTAATTTGTGGAAAAACAATTGACTGTACTCACCACGAAAACTGGGGGTCCTTCCAACTAACCTGCCATCTTGTTTCTTTGATATTCTTTCCTGACGAC